>Ga0190306_1000010_pt1 | contig 99492 bp, 100 predicted proteins | sample 48700734_MG_FD_161657 | JGI IMG/M metagenome (GOLD analysis project Ga0190306, IMG submission 161657) | Hydrothermal vent sediment bacterial communities from Southern Trench, Guaymas Basin, Mexico - 4870-07-3-4_MG | ecosystem: Environmental > Aquatic > Marine > Hydrothermal vents > Sediment ... | reverse complement strand
AAACATAGGCGTTGGGGCAAGTCCCCTTTTGCCTATGGGCTGTGGTGAACCAGCCAGAACCAGCGATGAAATGGTTGAAAAAACCATAGAAGTTGGGAGCTCCTTGCGATAGCTGGGAGTAGTTCACATACGCATGCCGGTAAATCGGCCGCTTCTCTCGCGAGTAACATGAAAAGAGATTGTCTATGTCAAAAGAAGAAGAGATGGAAAGAATAGAACTGGAAATAAAAAATTGTAAAAAATGCGAATTGTGGAAAACTCGAAATAATCCCGTTATTGGAGAAGGAACCCTGAATGCAAATATCATGTTCGTTGGCGAGGCTCCCGGATATAACGAAGACGAGCAAGGCAAACCGTTTGTCGGCAGGGCGGGCAAAGTGTTCGACGAACTGCTCGCTCACATAGGTTTGAAGAGAGAAGAGATTTTCATCACAAATGTGCTCAAGTGCCGTCCACCTCAAAACAGAAATCCCTTGAAAAATGAGATAATGGCATGCACGCCTTATTTGGACAGGCAAATATCAATTATAAAACCAAGAGCTATCGCCACCTTGGGAAACTTCGCCCTGCAATACATCTTTGAGAAATTTGGCCTGAAAAAAGAAACGATTGGCGCGGTTCACGGAAAATCTTTTGATGTTTTCAATCTAACCGGAGTTAGAAAGATAATACCAATGTATCACCCGGCAACCGCCACTTATAACCCAGAAACTAAAAACGTTCTCCTAAAGGATTTCGAGGTTCTTAAAAATATTTGCCGTCGTGATGTATAATAAATAAGAGAGATAACATGAAAATACTGCTTTTTGTTTCGTCTCATTGTCCGCATTGCCCGGACGCTGAACGTATTGTAAGAAAAATCATGCCAGAATACGGGCTGAGCTTTAGTAAAATAAGAATGAAAACTCCGGAAGGAAAGGAACTCTCTTCAAAATATAATATCATGGCGTTGCCAACACTATTAATATTAGATAATAATGAAAATGAGGTCAAGAGAATCGTCGGCGTGCCGGATGAGGATTTATTAAAAAACAAAATTGAGAAACTGCTTGGCCTGAGAAAATCATTTCTTGGCAGACTTTTTGGCAGGTGAAATCGTTATGAAAATCGCAATCACGGGAGGCAAAGGAGGGACGGGGAAGTCAACGGTAGCGACGGCATTGGCAGTTGAACTGGCAAAAGAGAATAGGGTTTTACTAGTGGATGCGGATGTCGACTGCCCAAACGACCATTTAATCCTGTCAATAAAAAGGAGGGAAGTGAAAAGAGTTGAGCAAATGGTCCCGAAATGGGATTTTAAGAAATGCGTGAAATGCGGGAAGTGTTCTGCAGTTTGCAAAGCAAACTCGATAGTTTTCGTTAAAGGCAGATTCCCGATTTTTATTCCAGACCAGTGCAACGGGTGCGGCGCGTGTATCATATCCTGCCCGAAAAATGCGATCTCAGAATCAAAGAAGGAAATAGGAAAAATATTTTCCGGTAAAAAACATAAACTTGATTTTGTTTCCGGAGAACTATTCCCAAACCAGCCAATAGCGGAGTTTGTCGTCTCCGCCATAAGGGATTATGTAAACGAGATAGAAAATAAATACGATTTTGTTTTAATCGATACATCGGCTGGAACTCATTGCGATGTTATCTCGGCCTTGCTCGGATGCGATATGGCTCTCGCCGTCACGGAGCCAACACCTCTCGGCGCTCATGACATGGAACTTATTCTCGAGTTGTTAAAAATTTTAAAAATCCCGGCAAAAATTGTGTTGAACCGCTCCGATATCGGGGACGGGTCATTAATCAAAAAAATCGCTGAAAAATACGGAACAGAAATAATAGGAGACATACCATATAAAAAGGAAATCATGGAGTCATACTCAAAGGGAGAACCTGTTATAGATGACAGCATTTTGAAAATTGTAAATTATTTAAAAAAACACACACAATTAATATAAATGGATTGAAAATTACGGAAGAACGTGCGTCCTATTTAAAAACAGTAATTGGTGAGTCATTTTGAAACTGAACGCCGACCTTGTAATCATTGGCGGCGGACCGGCCGGAGTTACGGCAGCAATTGCCGCAAAAGATAGAACTGGGAAAATAATTCTGATTAGAAAGGAAAAAAGGGCTTTGATACCATGCGGCATACCCTACATTTTCGGGACCTTGCGATCCCCTGATAAGGACATATTGCCGGATAAGTTGTTAGACGGCGTGGACCTCATTATCGATGAGGTTATTTCAATAAACAGGCGATTAAAGACTGTCACGACTTTGGGGGGTAAGAGCATTAAATATAAAAAATTGGTTTTGGCCGTCGGCTCCACCCCAGTTATTCCTCGCGTGCGCGGTGTTGAATTGAAAAACGTCTTCGCGGTAAAAAAAGATATCGACCATGTTAAAAAATTAAAAAGCGCCCTGAACAATTCAAAAGACCTCGTAATCGTGGGCGGTGGTTTTATCGGCGTTGAGTTTGCCGACGAATGCAGAAAAATGGGAATGAACGTAACTATAGTAGAGCTTCTTCCACATTGCCTTTTCACGGCTTATGACAAAGAATTTTGCATAAGAATCGAAAATAAACTCAGGGAAGCAGGAGTGAAGATAATTACAGGAAAGGGCATTAAATCAATTTTGGGCAGAGATGAGGCTGAGCAAGTGGAGCTTTCTGATGGCAAAAGATTGAGGGCCGATGCCGTAATCATGGCAATAGGAGTGGCTCCAAACACCGAGCTTGCCAGGGAATCCGGCTTAAAGGTTGATGAAAAAACCGGAATTCATGTCGACAAGTACATGAGAACCATTGATAAAAATATTTTTGCCGTGGGCGATTGCGCTGAAAAATTCTCCTTCTTTACAAAAAAACCCGTCAATCTGCGACTCTCTTCCATAGCAACAAATGAGGCTAGAATTGCCGCGACCAATATTTTTGAGCCGAGTATAAAAAATGAAGGCGTTATAGGGGTTTTTTCAACCAAGGCGGACGACCTTTGCATATCGGCGGCTGGCTTGACAGAAAATGCGGCCAAGAGATGCGGCTTTGACGTTGTTGTTGGAGAGGCGGTAACCGTAGATAAGCATCCAGACTCAATGCAAGAAGCAAGAGAGATTAAAGTTAAACTCGTTTTTGACAAAAAGACGAAAAGAATATTGGGGGCTCAGGTTTGCGGAGGAATAACATCTGGAGAAATTGGTAATATTTTGGCCGTTCTCATCAAAAATAAGGCAACGACCGATGATATAAAAACCTTGCAGATAGGCACTCATCCCGCACTCACGTCCTCGCCGATATATTATCCGATAATAAGCGCCGCCGAGAATGCCTTGAAAAGAGATGAAAAAAATGGATAATCTGTTTTTAATTATATTTCTAATTTTTGTTGGTCAAACTCTTGGCTCTCTGTTTGGATTGACGGGGAAACCAAAAAGAATCGTTCTATACGGCTCTCTGGCATTCGCCGCTTCTATGATGCTTGGCATATCTTTCCTTCAGTTAATCCCGGAAGCACTAAAAATCACCTCTTTTTATTTAGTATTACTTTTCCTCTTTCTTGGAATAACGATAATGCGGGTCGTTGACAGAACTCTGCCTCACATAAATCCAGAACTACTCAAAAAAGAGAAGCCATCTATTGAGAGAAGCGTTGCGATGCTCGTTATTGGCATAGCTTTGCATAATGTGCCGGAGGGATTGGCAATAGGCGTTGGCTTTGCTTTGAGACCCGAGCTTGGAATTATGATAGCATTGGGAATCGCGACACAGGATGTGCCGGAGAATATCGCAGTGATTGTTCCTCTGTACAATTTAACCAAAAAGAGAATGAAATCGTTTATCATAACAACGGCAACGATATTATTTGAATTGATCGGTTTTATTTTCGGTTACTATGTTTTAAAAGGAGCTTCACTAAGTTTGTTGGGAGCGTCGCTAACGCTCGCGGCTGGTTTCATGACTTATATCTCAATAGAGGAATTGATCCCAGCAGCACAGATAAGAAAAAATCTAAAAGTCGGGCTAATTGGCATTATTCTGGGAGTGGCGTGTGTTTTATTGACAGGTCTCTTAGGATAGTTCATGTTTGGTGTGAACAAGATGAAAATCGCAGAAGTTCAAAATTTGTTAAAGAAAAATTCAAACAATAAAGTTAAAGATAGCTTCCAAAAATTTATTCCAAGTTCTGAAAAAGTTTACGGAGTTAAAGTTCCAATTTTAAATGAATTGGCTAATAAACTTAAAAACGAAGATTTTGATTTTGTCGAGCAGCTTTGGAAATCCGGAGCATTTGAAGAAAAATTGCTCGCTTCAAAAATTTTAGGTAAGATCTGCAAAAAAATCCTGACAAAACCTTAGAGCTTACTAAAAAATTTGGCAAAGATATAGCAGATTGGGCAGTATGCGATACTTTAGCAACTCAAGGAATTAGAGTTATAACAAAAATAAAACAAGATGAAATTTTTGAAATTTCTAAAAAACTCATTAAATCTAAAAATTTTTGGGAGAGAAGATTTGCTTTGGTTCTCTTAATTAATTTTGTTAAAGATGAAAGTTTAAAGAGCAAAATTGAAGAAGTAGTAAAAAGAGCTGAAAACGATAAAGAATATTATGTTAAAAAAGCAGTTGAATGGATAAAAAGAAAGTTAAAATCTGCAAAATAAACCCAAATTCTCATAACACATTGGTAATGTTAAATATTTATCCGTGCCATTCTGTTTTATGAAAATAGAAATAATCAAAGGAGATATAACAAAGTTAAAGGTTGAGGCGATAGTTAACCCGGCAAACTCTAACATAACCATGGGCGGGGGATTGGCTGGAATTATACGCAGGGTCGGTGGAGAAGGGATTGTGGAAGAAGCCAAAAAATACGTTCCGGTGAATGTAGGAGAAGCCATTGTTACAAAAGCCGGGAAGTTGCCCGCCGAATTTGTTATACACGCGCCAACTATGGAAAAGCCAGCACAAAGAATTTCCGGAGAAAACATAAGGTTGACTATGCGGGCAATTTTAGAGTGTGCCGAAAAGAATAATATTCGGGAGATTGCCATCCCCGGATTGGGCACGGGAGTTGGAGGAGTTCCATACAAAGAAGCCGCCGACATCATGCTTAAAGCATTGCGAGATTTTAAAGCAAAGACAATAAGAAGGGTAATTCTAGTCGCTTTCGACGACAACCTTTATGTAGCATTCAAAGAAGCCGAATCAAATTGATTTATGGTGATTACGCATTATTATCTTACCGTTGATAATAATTGACCAATATGATTCATCTCCACATGATGTCGAGCTCGTCGGTCCTCCATCTCGGCTTGATGTCGGTTTTGTCCAAACTCACGGGCATTTGCCCGGACATCGCCGACAATATTCCGGTCCACGCTATCATGGAGCCGTTATCGCCGGCAAACTCTTTTGGCACAACGAAAAACCTCGCTCCCCTGTCTTTGCACATGGTTTTCAGCATTTGCTGGAGTCTGCCATTGGCCGCAACTCCGCCGGTTAGCAATACCTCATCCTTTCCGGTGTGCGCCAGCGCCCGCTCCGTAATCTCGGTCAGCATGGCAAAGCAGGTCTCCTGCAAAGAAAAGCATAAATCTTCTATTTTTGCGCCTTGTTTAAATTTTCGCACCGCCTCGCTTACAATGCCAGTGAACGACGTGTCCATGCCTTTCACAACATAGGGAAGTTCAACGTATTTCCCCTTTTTTGCAAACTGCTCTATCTTCGGGCCCCCAGGATAATCCAGCCCGACTTTTCTGGCAAACATGTCGAGAGCATTGCCTATTGCAATATCCATTGTTTCCCCAAAGCATCTGTATCTTCTTCCCGTAAACGCTATTACCTGTGTATTGCCGCCCGAAACGTAAAGAGTTACGGGGTCCTTTGATTTCGTCTTTAACATTCCTATTTCAATGTGCGCAATGCAATGATTCACGCCATAAACCGGTTTATTTGTTTTTGACGACAATTCTTTAACGAAATCCATGCCAACTCTCAGCGATAACGGCAGGCCTGGACCCTGGCTGAAAGAAATGATGTCGATATCCTCTAATTTCAATTTCGCTTTGCACAACGCCTTTTTTAACACATCCTTTTTTACACGTTTATGATGCTCGGCGGCATCTTTCGGTATTATGCCCCAGCCTTTTTTTGTCTTGTAGACGGACGTGACATTTGACAAAACACTTCCGTCGCTTTTAACAATTCCAACGCCAAACGTGTGAGCAGTTGACTCGATGCCCAAACATACTACTCGTCCGACCATTTTTATCATCTGCCTATTATCCAGACCTCTCCGACTTTCCTCCTTTCCCTATCGCATAGGCAAGAGCCTCCCAACTGCTGCCATAAATGCCGCATGGATATTTGATTAAGGTGCCGTCCATATCGCTGACAATCAATTTAATTTCTTTCATCATCTCACTTTCAATATTTTCAGTTTTGTTTTGTCATCGCATTCCCTCATGACAAACTCTTTGAACACGAGTTTGTTCGAGTTAAAATTTTCGAGCATGATTAAATCTGTCGGTATGACCATGCTTTTGATATCTTCGTTAATCGGGAAATCAAACCATCTGAATTTTTCTATGTCAGTGTTTTCCGTTTCAGAATTTCTTTCCACGCTTTTGTCAACCCAAGCTTTAGTTACGATAAAAACAAAATGGTCTCTCGGATTTCCCACCCTGTCCAATAAAATTTCCGAATAAAATCCCTTGACATCGATTTTATCTGTGATTGAACATCCCGTTTCTTCATAAACCTCTTTTTTCACGATCTCGTTCAGAGACTTTCCAAAGGTCTGCCTGCCGCCTAAAATGCCCCAATACCCGGCGTAAGGTTCTCTCTTCCTCTTTGCCAACAATATTTTATTTTCATCCATTAAGCCTATTAATATTACGAGAAGAGGATTTTTTTCTTTGTACATGAAGTCCGACATAAATTAAAAACATTTCTTAGAAGTTTTAAATCTTTGGTTGCATACTTAAATTAACAGAATTCGCCGGAAAAAAGCTTTAAATACTAATAATTACTATTAAGTAATAGTGATTGAATGCCGCAAAATCTAAAAAAATTTCCTGAGATAAAAAAGAAAAAAGAGCAAAAGACAAAAACCGGATTATCCCTTGGAAAAGAGGAATTGAAATACAGTCCCAAAAAAGAGCAAAAAAAGAAGATTGACAAAAAGGCAGAAAAAATAAGAAAAGAAAAAATAAAACTGGCCCAGAAGTTTACGGACATGGTTGTAAAAAGATTTAAAAAAATAGTAAAAGCCGTTGTCATGTTTGGCTCTTTCTCTCGCGGTGACTTTAATGAAAAGAGCGACATCGATTTGCTCGTTATCATAGACGATACTGCGGCGAGATTTACCCCAGAAGTCAAGGAGGCGTTTGACCTCAAGATACAAAAAATGGGAAAAGATATTTACAAAGAAATTTCTGTTCAGCCGTCGTGGACTTTGACTGAGTTCTGGGACATGGCGAGAATCGGCCATCCATTGCTTTACACCATAGTCAGGGACGGATGGGCGTTGTACGATACCGGATTCTTTATTCCTGTGAGAAAACTTCTTGAGGCTGGAAAGATTCCGCATACATTGGAGGCGATCGAGCTTCTGATGCACGGCGCGCCAAAAAAAATTGCCAGAGTGGAATCCGCAAAGTTGTACATGGTCGCCGAAGACCTTTATTATGCGATGCTGAACTCGTCTCAAGCCGTGCTCATGTTCATGGGAAAGCACTCGCCGACTCCCAAGCAGACACCGGAAGACGTCAAGGAATATCTCGTTAACACAAAAATTATACAAAAGAAATATTTGAAGGATCTCGAACAGATCATAAAATTCAGAAAAGACGTTGAGCACAAAAAGATAAAAAAGATTTCTGGAGACAAACTCGATGTTTTGATTAAAAAGGCAAGCGACTATGTTAACAAAATGCAGGAGGTATTATTCTTGTTGCAAAAAAAGAAAAAGGAGAACATGATAATGAAAAATTACGAGGTTATGATAAAGGGGATCGTTGCCGGGCTAAAGAGCATCGGCAAACTTCCAAAAGACCCGAAAAATCTTCCATACGCGATCAAAGAGCATCTGATTGATACGCAAAAAATGAACCCGTTCTACGAGGATATATTCAAGCGCGTAACTACGATGAGAAAAATGTTGGACGACAAGCAGACAGACAAAATACCGCAGAGAGACATTGAGATGACTCGCGAATACGTCAGGAGATTTGTAAGAGATATAAGCATGGTGGTTGAGAAAGAGAAAAGAAAACGACAAAAAGATGATGAGCGTGAACGGGGATAGAACTGCTCCTTTTTAGATGATAGATGCATCTAAATTAATCCTGATTGGTAATCGAATATAATACTTCTAAACAAAAATTTTTTATTTAAGCTTCGTATAATAAATTATCATATGCAAAAAATAAATCGCGTGAGAACCGGGATTCCGGGGCTGGATGCCATTATAGGAGGCGGGATTCCAGAAGGCGATCTGATTCTGCTTAGCGGGACGTGTGGAACCGGAAAAACTATCTTTGGCATAGAGTTTCTGTATTTCGGAAAAGAGCCGGGATTTTATATAACATTTGAGGAGCATGTATCAGAACTCAGGAGCCAAGCATCCTCTTTTGGATGGGACCTGAAAAAAAGCGAAGAAAAAGGGATTTTAAAAATAACGAGATATGACCCATATAAATTAGAAGATATACTCACCATGATTGAAAACAACATACGAGAAATTAATGCAACGAGAGTTGTTATAGATTCCGTTCCATCCTTCGCGATTCATATGAGAGATGAGTCTGAAGTGAGAAGAACGCTGTCAGAGATTTATAACATACTGAAAAAGAACAATTGCACATCGATAATAATATCGGACAGCCCAACGGAAACAAAAGCAATAAGCAAATTCGGCGTTGAAGAATTCATTTTAGACGGTGTCATAATCCTTAGAAAAATTCTGGAAAGAGATGAGTATAAAAGAGCCTTAAATGTATGGAAGATGAGATCAACTGCGCACAGCACAAAATTTCATATATATGAAATCAACAAGCGCGGTCTTATAGTATATCCAAAAAAAGTTGTTGATTTCAGAAATGTCCAGTTCTTTACGTAAATGAAGCAACCTTTTCGGTGCCGAAATCGGTGAAAGTTGGCAATGAAATTTATGAAACCACTGTTTTCAAATTTTTGAAAACTGTAAAAGCCGCGAAAGAATTTTTACGATTTTTTTATAAATCAATGAAAATAAATAATAATCATGAATTTTAAGAAATTCATACTGAAATTATCCGATTTTGGAATAAAACATTTTCCGTCATATTTTAAGCCGTTGGAAGATGAAATTAGAATTGCAAATCTTGGAATAATATTCGAGGTTTATGTTGGCAGGATGATGTTCATATCCATTTTTTCATTCTTCACCGTTTTTGGCTACATGTTATTTATGCTCGCAATATTTGGCAACCTTCCGTTATGGTTCTCGTTTCCCGGCGCACTTTTTATTGCCGCTATAGTTTCTTTCGCTATTTTGATCGTATTTCATGCATACCCTTATCAGGTTTTATCGAGCAAAAAAGCATCCATAGAGGCAAACCTGCCGTTTGCACTTAACCATATGTCAGCCATTGCGGCAAGCGGAGTCCCACCTTCAACAATGTTTACCCTGTTGGCCGATGTCAAGGAATATGGAAAGGTTGCCGACGAAGCAAAATCGATAGTGAGAAACATGCAGATGTTCGGCATGGACATGATAACGGCAATAAAACAGGTTGCTGACCGGACACCGTCTACAAAGTTCAGAGAATTCCTGTACTCTATAGTTTCGACGATAGAAACTGGTGGTGATTTGAAAAGATTCTTAAAGGGAGTTACACAGGAGTCGTTGTTTGAGTATAGAATAAAAAGAGAGCAATATTTGTCAACCCTTTCAACGTATGCCGACTTTTACACGGCAGTTTTGATTGCCGCGCCGTTATTTTTCATATCAATCCTGTCTGTTATGGCTATGATAGGCGGGACCATCATGGGCATGTCAATTATCGATGCAATGCAACTGGGCATATACGCTTTTATTCCGTTATTGAATATCGTATTTATAGCATTCATACATATGACCCAGCCGGCAACATAAATGAATTTGTAATGTAAATATCATGAAATTCGTCGCATTATGAATGGTATTTTGAAAACCAAAATTTTTGTCAACTCATGTGATTTTTAATTTTCAAAAACAGCAATTGCGTGATGTCATGAAAATTAAAAAAAGAAGACTGAAAATATCGGGAATGGGAGACATAAAGGTATTGAGCACGATATGCGTGGGCACGGGACTATTAATAATTTATATAAATTTTACATTTTTCACAAACACTCCGCAGATATTCGGCATGATGAATTTTTTTGCCGCATTAATAGCATTGGGTTTGCCGCTGGCAACAAAATATGGTCAGTTGAAAACGACGAGAGAGATCGAAAGAAGGTTCCCAGAGTTTCTGCGCGATGTGACATCGGCCATAGAAACCGGCATGACGCTGCCGCAGGCAATCCGGTCGGTGCAAAAAAATGATTACGGAAAATTATCTCCGCATATCAAAGAAATGTCCAGAAAAATAGAGTGGGGAATCAGTTTTGAGACCGTGCTTAATAATTTTGCCGAAAAGGTTAAGTCCAAGACAATAACGCGCTCTGTCAGAACAATAATAGAAACTCATCGTTCCGGCGGCTATATTGGAACCGTTCTTGAGGCTGTTGCGGAATCCCAAGTAATTCTTGAGCGAATCAAAACCGAAAGAGCGTCATCAGTCTATGCCCAGATGATAAACGGTTATGTGATATTTTTCGTATTTCTTGGCGTTATGTTTGGCATGTCAAACTTTCTTGTCCCGGCATTCCAGTGGGAGGGAGGAGCAACGGGCTTGGTTGATGTCTATAATACCATGTTCAGAAACCTGATTGTCATACAGGGATTGTTCGCGGGCTTGGCAATCGGAAAGATGGCGGAGAACTCTCTTTTTGCTGGAATAAAGCATTCGCTTGTTCTTATTGCCATTGGGTACACGATATTTACAATTTTGTGAACTGCTCCTACATATCGGAAGGAGCTTCTTGACTAACTCTTGAGCTTATCGGAGGCATAGGTTCTTTCATTATTGTCAAGTTTAGAGAGCAGAAAACGTTAAAGAACTTTGCGAGCTATCTATTAAACCCCAAGGTTTTAATCTCGGGTAGTTTAGTTGATGGGCGATCTTTGTTTGCCCATATCAGCAACCTTTGGTTTTCCCGATGTCTCCCTGGCGGGAACGGTGTATCATGCGTTTTAAAAAGACGTTTCACCCTTCTGGACGAATTTTTTTCATCTTTTCCGTATCAACTACCAGATTAACTGTCCCGGTGCCGGCCGGAACGATCTGGCCTATCATCAGGTTCTCAACCGTGCTTTCAAGCTTGTCGGTCTTGCCAAAAAGTGAGGCGGCAGTTAAATGTTTTTTTGTCTCTTCGAAATTTGCTTTTGCGAGAACACTCGGCTTTCTGCCAGAAACCCCATATCTGCCGATCGGCCTCACAACCCCATCGGTTGTCATGATGTCAGCAACGAGTATCAGATGCCTTAAATCGACATCCAAACCCTGTTTGTCAAGAGTTTCCTTTATTTCTCTCAATATTGCATTTCTCGCAGCCTCTATGCCGAGAACATCGTATATCTGGTCTATGTCGTCTGTCGTTGTTCTGACTTCATCAACTCTTTCGTCATCTAATACGGCCTTTAGGTTTGAGCCCACGGTCTCGATGATCCAGTCATTGAAATCTCTCGTAACAATAACTTTTTTGATGTCCGATATTCCGGCAATTCTTAGATTTAATATTTTGTTTCTCAGTTTTCTCAGACCCTTTATGCCAAGTTTTTTTGGTTTGATTGTAAATTTATTTTCTCTTCTTGAAACATCCCCAAACTTTGACAATATATCTTTCAATTCCTCTTTTGAGATCGGAAGGTTTCCGAATTCAAGCTCAATTTGCATATTCAGCAGGTCAATTGAATGGCTCTTTATTACATCACCGATCGTTTTCTCTTTTATGTCATTCGCGATTCTCTCGGCGGAAGTTTTCGAGTTATATTTCTCTTTTAGATATATTGTCATGGATTTGTCAAATGTTTTTCTCAAATCAAATATTTCAATCACTCTCGGCAAACCCTGCACAACCTTGGTAAGACCTCCCACCATGCTCGCCATGGTGTAACTGCGCATCGACATCTGTGTCGACGGTTCAGATATGGACTGCGCGGCTATTACGCCTATGGCCTCGCCCACTTCGTATGAACTCTTATCATAAATCTCTCTCAGTTTTTCCATAAGTTCCTCTTTTTTTTCGCCTGTGATATTTTTTTCTTTACAAAATTTTTCAAAATCAGATAATATCTTTTTAGGCATTTTCAAAACACATCACCATACCTTTTTCTTTTTTGAAAAGAAAAAGACTATCGGAAAAAGAAAAATTCGGGCGAAACTTCGTTTCGCATATATTATTATTTTTCATTGCATCACCAACTACCGTTTTGAAAATAAGGAAGAACGAACGCTCTTCCCTAATATAAATTTCGCGATTTTCACTCCAAAATCTCCATGTTTATAGACCCTCCATCAGATTTTGCGGGGTCGATGCCGTCCTCGCCTGGAACAAACTGGACGATTATATGACGCGAGTCTCTTACCGTGAAATCGGACTCCACCTTTAAATCCTGCAGCGCATTTATCAGCCTTCTTTCCATATATCCGCTGTGCTTTGTTTGTAAAGATTTATCCATGAGATTTTCTCTCGAGCTTGCCGCATCAAAGAAAAACTCTATTGGCGAGAGCCCGTTCTTATAATTACTCTTTATAAAGCCGTGAGATTCCATGTCCAAATTTCCTCTGACAAAGTGAGATGTCGTTCTGTTAGTGTATCCTCTTTTCATCAATTTTCCAGCCAAAACCTTTTGCCCGATTACTCCCGATGTCTGCGTCACCGTGACATAACTTCCCCTTGCCCCGCTCTTTACCATTACGATAATGTTATTTTCTTTTATGTCATTTTTTACTATTTCACCGCATTTATTAACTATCTCATTTCCAGCCCGAATAATTATCTTTTCCCAATCTTCCTTATGTTTTTTCGTTTGCTTATTTGTTTCATCTATTTTTTCCTTTGCTCTGTTTAACATATTTTCGGCGTGTTTGCTTATGTCACAATCGCTTATAGATATGCTGAATCCCTTTTTTGTGAGGAATTCCAACACGAGCTTTGAAACGGAATCGAGGAATTTTCCAGCAACATCGGGACCAAACTGCTTCTCTATCCTGTTTAGCAATTTGCCTTTTTTTTCACCGAGTGCATTCTCATCGATAACACCCTTTAATAATCTACCGTTTTTTATTACAACATATGCATCGTAAGGGCATTTCTCTTTCTGGCATTTATTGCATCCCATGCATGTTGCCGACCTGAATTCGATATTTAAACCCTCTGGCAAAAGCAATGAAAATATTTCCTTACCCGAACACGGTCCTATTTCTGATATATTATTCATTACAAACTCCGGACCAAAGGCATTAAGCAGGAGTTGTATGGCATCCTTTTTATCAATTTTCTTTTCCTTTGTCAGCAGATAACTTCCAGATATGTGGTCGTGCTTGCATGCAATAATTGGCAGCCCGTACCTCGGAGATCTTATGTTGTTTTGAACCAGCATGAGCATCTCCGCTTCTGTTCTCGCTTCCTCATCCTGGGGAACATGCAGGTTCATTTCATCTCCGTCGAAATCGGCATTATACGGAATTGTGGCCGTGAGATTTAGTGTAAATGTCCTCCACGGCGTTATTCTTGCCCTGTGAGCCATCATGGACATTCTGTGCAAAGACGGTTGCCTGTTAAACATCGTGATGTCTCCATCAACCAAATGCCTCTCAACGATATAACCTATATCCAGTTCTTTTGCGATTTCTTTTTTGTTTTCTTCCGTAACCTTTTTTTTCGTCCCGTCCGGTTTTATGACATAATTTGCGCCTGGATAATTTTCTCCATTGAGAACATAATCCCTCATTTTGCCGATATTAATTTTGTTAACCATTTCCGGAACGGTCAATTCTTTTGCAACGCAGAGTGGGACGCCGACCTCATTTAATGATATTCTCGTGTCCGGAGTTATTACTGCCCTTGCCGCAAAGTTCACTCTCTTCCCGGTCAGATTTCCCCTAAATCTGCCCTCTTTTTTTTCCAGTCTTTGCACAAGCGTTTTCAACGCCCTTCCAGATCTGTGCCTGGCTGGAGGGATATTTGCAATTTCATTGTCTATAAGCGTTGATACGTGATATTGAAGAAGCTCCCATATATCCAATATTATGAAATCCGGAGCCCCGAGCTCTATATTCTTTTTCAGTCTCTCGTTAATGCGTACCACATCAACTAGTTTGTGCGTCAGGTCGTCTTCGCTTCTGCCTCCAGTCTCCAGCGTAATGCTCGGTCTTATAGTAACTGGCGGTATCGGGAGAACGGTTAATATCATCCATTCTGGTCTGCCTCCCTTTATTTTAAGAAGTTCTGCGTCACGGTCTGTTATTTTTTCCAGTCTTTCCCTTATATCTTCCGGAGTTATCTTGCGCCGCCCCTCAAAATAAGTTGTCGGTTTTTCAAAACTGATATCTTTTTGTTTTTCTCCGCAGTATTTGCAGGTTTTTGCCGCTTTTTTATACGCACCTTTTAATCCGCTCTTCTTTATTTCATCTTCGTCCACCAAGAGCCGCGAACATTTCCTGCAGATCGTGCGTAATATATTAAAAATAACCTTTCCGTAAAGCGGGTTTACAACTGGTTTTACGAGTTCCATATATCCAAAGTGTCCCAAGCATTGCCCGATCGTCCCGCCGCAAACCTTGCATCTCATACCCGGGTCGATAACACCCAACCTGAGATCACAAAGCCCATTGTCAACCGGAAATCCATCGGAGTCGTAAAGCTCTGGGACCGTAATCTCAACGCTTGCCATCTTCTTTATCATCGCCGGTGATAACAAACCGAATTTAATTGATTTTATGTGCGACATATGCAACACATCACCTTATTCCAAAAAACATTTACTCCACCACATTTATTTTCGGGTATATGCCCATGCATTTAAGTTCATTGAGCATGAGGTTGAACGCATAAGACATTTCAACATCTATGATTTTACTTTTCTTGCACACGGGGCAGTATGTCCTTCCCTTTGAAACATCATAAATTGCAACCATGCCGCAGTTACTGCAAATCGGTATCGTCGATTTGTCAGATGAAAATCTTTCCTTGAGTAAAAGTGATGCGCCGTGAGCAATCAGGCAGTCCTTTTCCATTTCACCAAGTCGAAGACCGCCCTGCTTTGATCTTCCTTCTGTCGGCTGTTTTGTAAGTAAAGTTACTGGGCCCCTTGCTCTTGTCTGCAACTTGTTTGCAGCCATGTGATGAAGTTTTTGATAATATAAAGGACCGACTAAGATAAGACCTTCAAATCTTTTGCCAGTGATCCCGTCATACAATACCTCTTTGCCGTCATCCCTGTATCCAAATTCTTTCAATGCGTTCCTGATTCTTTCTTCCGATTCTTTGCCAAATGCCGTTCCGTCGATCTCTTTGCACGACAGAGCAGAAACCTTTGCACCAAGCAGTTCCAGCACCTGTCCGATAGTCATTCTTGCGGGAATCGCATGCGGATTGATTATGACATCCGGGACGATGCCATCTGCGGTAAAGGGCATGTCTTCTTCTGGAACGATAAGAGAAATAACACCTTTCTGGCCGTGCCTTGTCGCGAACTTGTCGCCGAGTTCTGGCATTCTCTGCTCCCTGACATCAACCTTGACGAGCCTATTTCCGTCTATCGTTTCCGTTACAATGACCTTGTTCACGATCCCACTCTCTCCGTGTTTCACGGTTTGCGATGCTTCTCTTCTGTTTTGCGTTTCAAGAATAAATGACTCCACTGGTCCGAAAAATCTTAGCGGCGATATTTTACCAACTAAAACATCATCGGACTTTACTCTCGTTTCGGGACTTATAATTCCATCTTTGTCAAGATGCGCATAACTCTCCTCCGCTTTGTATCCCCTGACCGACTTGTCCGGGATTTTAATCTCATCCCTTTCAATGCCCCAATATTTTTTTTCCTCTGTCTCATATGTCCTGAAAAACACCGACCTTCCAAGCCCGCGTTCAACGCTTGCCTTATTTAATATTATGGCATCTTCCATGTTATATCCCTGATAGCTCATCACAGCAATAATAAGGTTTTGCCCCTGTGGATGGTTGTCCATTCTTATCTTTCTCGAGACTACCGTCCCCACGAGCGGAACCTGCGGATAAACCAGTATATCGCTTTTGGTGTCTGTTCTAATATCATAGTTTAGGGAATAAATCCCCAATGCCTGGCCGATCATCTTTGCACCTATGTTTACCCTGTCTCCCCTGTTGTGGTTTGGAAACGGTATTATATTGCCAGAAATGCCGAGCATAAAGCTCGGGTCCAATTCAAGATGGGTATATTGGTTTTTTGGTTTATTTTCCAGTTCTTCCGGGCGCATCGCAACAAGCATGTTATCTTCTTCCTCCGCATCAAGATATTCGATAATTCCCCGCTTAATCAGGTCATTCCATTTCAGTTTCCCCTCTTTTAATAGTGCTATATGCTTTTCTTTTAGTCTCGGTTTCCCGTCTTCTACAACTATCAAAGGTCTCTGGAGTCTTCCGCTGTCGCAATTAATTCTGACTTCATCGAATCCATCAAAATATGAGACTCCTATATGCGGGTTTATCAGACCCATCCTTCTTTTATTTCTTATTTCATTCACAAGTTCTTTTGGTTTTTCTGTTGAACCGACGATTTTTCCGTCAATAAATATCAATGATTTTTTGGTGTCGGACAAGAATTTTTTTACTATCTCTTCCACGTCTTCTATTTCCTTTTTGCTCACGCTTTCAGAAACCACCGCAAGCGTCGCCAGATATTTTCTTAACCCGATGTTAACGCCTTCCGGCGTTTCCTCGCAGCAAAGCCTTCCGAGCTGGGTTGGGTGCAACGCCCTCGCATCAAAATGTTCCTGAGTTGATGATAATGGAGACAGAACATTCCTTAGATGCGCGAGAGTTCTCATCCAGTTCGTTCTTTCAAGTCTTTGACATATTCCAGTGAGGCCTCCGATCCACTGGCCAGTTGCCATGTGGGATTCGATCCTTTTTGTCAGGTAATCGCTTTCTATTATCGATTGTATAGAAGGAATTTTTCCCCTCTTGGACATTCTCTGATATCTGTAAACAATTCTCGCAATCAATCCATATTTGCCCAAAAGAACCGACCTGAATAATATTTCCATGAAATCTCCACAACATCTTATTCTCTTATTTCCGTAATGATCTATATCCTGAACTGAAATTTTTTCATTCCCGAGTAGTATGAGCTTATTTGCAACCATGCCGAGATATTCCGCCTTATCTTTTCTGAATTTTTTTTCCTGACCAAGATGGGGAAGCAGATACCTGTCTAGTATATCATTGATTCTCGTTACTCTCCCCTGCGTAATATGCATTTTCTTTGCCATATACTCCTTGGCGTCATCGGAATTTTTTATTTCATCATATTCCATTAAGTTATAGTACAAATCCTCTTCAAGTTCTGGAGATACAGAAATCGTGTCAATAATATCCTTATCCGTTTCCATGCCCAATGCTCTGAGCAAAATTATAAGCGGAAGTTTTTTTACATTTGCAAAAGATATGTAAAGAATTCCGTCTTTGCGCTCAATAAGGTGCATCTGTATGAAACCGTTCAATTCTGAGTTTATTCTTGCCGTCTCTATGCCCTTTCTTTTTTCTATGACTGGCAAATTCGGAAGAATCTCCTCGCTCATTACTATAACGCGCTCCGTCCCATTGATAATAAAATATCCGCCGGGGTCATAAGGGTCCTCTCCTAATTTTATCAGTTCCTCTTCCGTTAAATCTTTGAGTATGCAGCGATCGCTTTTCAACATTATCGGAAGTTCGCCGAGTTTTACTTCCTGCTTTTCCTGTTCTATTCCATTTATAACTGGCGTCATCTCGATAAAAATCGACGCGGCATAAGTAAGATTTCTTATTCTTGCCTCCATTGGCGTGATAAAACGCGTTGACCCATCCGCCTCTTTTATATACGGTTTTTCCAGACGTACTTTCCCAAGTTTTATTTTGAACTCGCCGGTCTCCGTTTCAAGCTTTATTTCTTTTATTTCGTTTATTATTTTCTGAAGCCTGTGATTCAAGAAATCGTTATACGAATTTATCTGATGGTTGACAAAACCGACCTGCTCGGAAAATGCTTTTAACAATGTTTCAATCATACGGCATCGACTTTTTCAAATAACTCAATTATTTATAAAGGTATTCGTTAAACAACCAATCTATAGTAATTATATTCGCCAGCGACCGGTGATTTTCTCACTATCTTAACAATATCGCCACTCTTTGCTCCTATAGCTTTAACAGCTGGGTCATTGGAAAGAATCTTTGGCAATTGCTCTTTCGAAATATTTAACTTCTCCAATAAATTTGTTTTCTCCTCCTCACTTAGAATTTCATGCTTGGGAACGAGCACATTTTTAAAAATATCGATTTTTGTTTTTTTCTCAGCCAAACAAACACCTCTGACAAGCATATGTGATGAGAAAATGACTTTGCCGCAGATTCCAAAAGTAATTTTTAACGCCCTGTTGTGTTAAAATTTTAAGTTTAGTAAAACATAAATTATTTTTCTATTGTAAGTTGCGGCCGGACGCCCATCTGCCACACATTTGCTAATCATTCTTTATCTCCGCTCGAAGTTGTTGCGGCGGTTGGTTAATAAACCTTTAATGTTTGTATTTTACTTGAAATGAAAAATATCATAAATTCAGCGTAATGACTTCTAATCAAATTGCCCGTATGAGATAGATATATATATTGTAAAGTATTTAAACTTTTTGGTAATTACATGACTCGATTGTATTCAATATCCGCATGATAAACGAATCGCAAACCTCTCCAAATTTTTATCAAAAATTTAAATTTCCAGTCGATTTCGCCGCTCCGTATTCAAGGTTTTCGTTTACCGCGCTTTATTCGCTTGAATCGCCTCGTGCGAATGTCGTTGCCCGGATTTTCATTTATCATGCGCGATTGAAAAGAATCCGTCCAATAAATCCACATAATAGATTATTCTTTAATTATGTTGTGAATAAATATAGTCAAGGAGCTTATTTTTTAAATTCATGCCCGCACAGGGAACAGAATACGAGATGCTTTTGTTTATTCTCTATTATTCTCCCTTCTTTACAATATCTGCAATGTCTAATCTTTTCGGCCATTTTTAACACCCCATAAAATCATTTCGATTAAGTTTTCTGCGTTATAATTTTCTAATTTAAAATTTTAATATCTATTAATTATTTAATAGTGACGAAAAGTATTTAAATCTTTCGATTCGGCCAAGCGAACTGTTTCGTCAAGACCCGTCGAGACATTGATTTTGCACGCGAAAAAGATACCGCCGGGATAAAATTTGCACAATCATATTTTTAATTAAAATTCTGTAAAATGATATAAACTCATTTTCTTAAAGAATTATAGAAAAAAAAAGAAGAAAAATTTGTTGTCATGGCATCGTTTTTCATTTACCAATGAACACTATCGCCAATGCTATTACAATTATCATGAATACCGCTGCCAATACCTCATTACTGACCGTGATTCCAGATATGCTCCCTCCACCGACTACAAAAAATACAATAATTCCGAGTACTGCTAAAAATATGACCCATGTCCATTTTCCTTCAAATGCGGCTTTCATATATTCCATTTTAAATCCTACCAAAGCAAAGAACATCACTACAATTAATAGGGCTGCAAATAGCATAGCACCGAATCCTGAGAGTGTTATAAAGAAACTGCCTATTCCGCTGTACGCCGTCACAAAGAACGCAATCACTATTGCGATCAATCCTGGTGCTTTCTTATCGTCTCCGAATATTTTGGACCCAATCAATATTCCGTATACCAGTGCAAATACTAGCAACCAAGGCAACACAAATCCATAGAATCCCATGGCATTTAAGTTGCTGACCAGTGTCCCAAAAATTCCAAGTTCTCCGACCATATTGAAACCTCTTTTGTTTATTATTTATTGATTATTAATGTTTAAATAGTTTTCGTTAAGCGTGGCATCGGACAAAATTAACTCGCATGCTGGTTTAATAAAAGTTGCCAATCGAACAGACGCGCGGATTCTTTGGTTTGGTGAACTACCATAATCTAAAGGATAGGACTTCCTGCTTCGCAGAGTGAGGTTGTACTCTCCACGGGATTCAGTTCGGACGGTCCCTGCCCTACGGCTCATCGCCAAACCAAATGCCCACGTGGAGGAAACTTCCGATAGAGTTAAAAATTTGTTATATAGATTTGGAGCCGCATCCATGAGCAATTGTTGAAGCATGACCATTAGATGAAACGCGCGACGATTGAATTATGCACGCCGTTGATTACTATATGCCGGGCATTAAACATAACTTCCAAGCTGTTCTCTTTCTCTTTTTAAAAAATTCTCATACTCTTTAAATATTTTTTTCTCGTATTGCATATAACCCGACTCTATTATTTTTTCCATTATAAGTTCCATGCTTTTATAGATATTCCAATTATCTTTTGTCAAATCCTTGACAAACTGGCCGATCATGCCGTTAACGCACGTTCCGACATACTGGATTATCAGACCTTTATGTTTTTTTATATTTCTCAAGTCTCTCTTTTCAAATGGTGTTCGTTTCCATGACTCATCTCCGTAATAGTTCAAATATGTATGCAATTGTCTTGGCGCATGAACATACAATTCGGGCAACACATTTTTTTCTATAAATCCGATTAAAGAGAAGAACGACTCCGTGCTAATTTTTTTGTCATAATTTAGGGATGTCTGATAACATTTATTTGAGAAATCTATATACGGATCTAAAAAATTGTCTATTGCCACGGCACTGAGCACGACGTTTGCCAACTCTTCATCCCGCATAATAATTTTAATTTTCAGAAAAGTATAAATTATAAACGACGGCGGTCAACTTCGCCATATATTGACCATGTTCCTCGCCGATTGGCATGGCTAACAGCTTTTTTCAATCGCAGCAGCACGTGCCTTCGCTTCATGTTTGTTGACCGGTGGTTGGAGTGATGGAATTCTTCGTTTAAACTGATTGTTCATCTCCCGCTTATAATTTCTATAACATCCATGTTTTTTAGCCTGTAATCCTTTCCGACCCTCTGTTTTGTTTTCACGTCAATTGCGGCGATGAACTTGTCTCCGAAGTCCGTGTGTATCTTGTATGCAAAATCCAGAGCGGTGGAACCAGGCGGCATTAAGAACGCATCGGGCAAAATCCTGCCCTCTGAGTCGGCGAGCTTGTTCACACCTCCGGGAAAAACGACGATATAATTCAGGACCTTAAAAACCGCTTGGTTTATCACCTGCTGAACTCCAGTATTTCCAAACCTTTCTAAAAATTTTTTGATAAATTCAAGCCCCCGTTTCTGCTCCTCGGTCAAATCTTTGCTCAAAATCTCAAAGCTTTTATCCCCGGGTATATATTTTATGAGACCTTTTTTGTTCGCCTCCCTGAGAGCGAGCTCTGTTTCCGCAGAACAGGGTATCGCGCCAATCTCTTTTAACCTTTCAAGATACTTCTCTGACTGCGGGTGGTCGCATTTGTTCGCAGCAATTAGTATCGGCTTTGACTTTTCCCTGAGAATTTTAACAAAACCCATTAGCTCCGTTTCAGACCATTTTTTCGGGTTTTCATTCAGTTTCATGGACAAAACGGCTTCTTTTACCATTGAAAGAGAAACATTTAACCCGGAAACCTGTGTCGCAATATCATTTATTGTTTGTATCTTTTTCCAGTTCCTTTCAAGGATTCCGTAATACCAGCTGTTCAATTCGTCTTCGAGAAATTTTATGTCGTTCAGCGGGTCGTGGTCTTCGCATGGGCGTCCTTCTTCATCCGTCTTTCCAGAGGCGTCAACGATATGTATCAAAACATTGGCTTGCCTCAGGTCATCCAGAAACTTGTTGCCGAGTCCCCTGCCCTCGTGCGCGCCGATAACGAGGCCCGCAACATCCACGAGCTCTACCGGGACAAACCGGTTGCCGTCAATGCAGTAGCCCTGCCTTGGATTACATTTAACTCCAAAAAATTTTTCAGCGCATTCAACCCTGACAAAGCCGGTGCCCACATTCGCGTCTATTGTCGTGAACGGATAATTGGCAACCGGAACATCTGCCAGCGTCGCCGCCTTGAAAAATGTCGATTTTCCGGTGTTTGGCTTGCCGACGATGCCTATTTTCATAAAAGCATATATTATAACTTCAGTTTATAAACATAATTTAGAAGATTTTTATTTTGCACGCCCATAAAAGGCTTTTATTTTCAAAAGGCAATTTAATTTATGCAAGTTTTCATCGGAACTAGTGGATGGTTTTATGAGTGGAATAAAGATAAAAATTTAGATTGGTTTGTTAAAAACTCCAATTTAAATGCCGTTGAACTAAATGCAAGCTTTTACAGATTTCCTTTTAAAAATATGGTTAAATCTTGGGCGAGGAAAGGAATAAATTTGAAATGGAGCATAAAGGTTAACAGGTTAATCACGCATCAACATAAATTTGATGAAAAAGCGATTGAAGTATGGAATAGATTTAGAGATTTATTTCAACCTTTAGATAAATTCATAAGTTTTTATCTTTTTCAGGCCATGCCAAGTTTTACCGATACGGACAGAGTTTTGGAATTTGCAAGTAAGGTAAAATTAGGTAGCAGGTTTGCTTTTGAAATTAGGAATAAAGAACTGCTCAAAGATGAAAAACTTTGTAGAAAGTTACAGAAAAAGCTTGTTCTCGTTTCTGTCGATTCTCCGGATTTTCAGAACAAAATTTTCCCGGCAAAAGTAATTTATCTGAGAATGCACGGAAGAACAAATTGGTATCTGCATGATTACTCGGAGAAGGAATTGAAAGAGATAGCGGATAAAATAACTGAACTGAAACCAAAGAAAGTTTACATTTTCTTCAACAACGATCACAGTATGCTGGAGAATGCAAGGTTAATGTTTAAGTTGTTTGGTTAAAGAATTTTTGGAACCGGATTGGAGAAAATTTTCTGTTCAACAAAATGCGAGCGAGCCGATTGATTTATAAATAAAATCTTGTAAAATAACTTATGAGGAAAATTTGGGCTTGTCCAATAAATCCGATTATTAAAGAAATTTTTACTTTTCCGTTTCCGCATCATATTCCTTTGGCAATATTTCGGGTGGCCTTCCGCTTCTCTATTTCAATTTATTTCTTTAATCCTCTGCACTCCGTCTATCTCCCTGATCTTTTCAATAACCGGTTCTGGCACAAATTCTTCCCATTTTCCATCTTTCAGCATTTCTTCCCTTATCGCGGTTGCGTTAATATTTTTATATCTCCCTATTTCCCTGACCTCGTAACCGGCCTCTTCAAAAAGTTTCTTATCCCGGGGATTGGAACAATACACGATGTCGAACTTTGGAGCCAGGCTTTTCACGTGAGAAACCCATTTCTCATCGCACCGTATATCCGGTATTTGAATTATCTCATATCTTTTTTTGTCAATGCCCTCTTTTTTCAAAGTGCGCTCGATCATATCGGCTCTTTCTTCTGCCGTGAACGGATTTTCTTCCGTATATTTTTCCTGAGAACTCCCAATGCCTATTATTAGTTTGTCTACCTGAGACAAGGCATAAAGAACAAATTTTAAATGGCCTTTATGAAACGGTTGAAACCTTCCGATGAACAATCCAATCATTTCAATCTAACCTCGCCACCGGCAACTCCAGTTTATGCTTGGCGTTTCGTTTTATTTCAATTACCCTTTCAACCGTTCTTTTTTTCACGTTAACGGCTCTCGATATATCTCTCGCCGGCAATCCCAAATCCAAGCCGAGCAGTATCTCGTCTAAAACCGCGTAACCGATCCCGATTTCTTTTTCATCGGTCTGGCCTTTCCACAATCCAGCACTTGGGACTTTTCGAATGATTTTCTCCGGAACCTTCAGATATGCTGCAAGTTGCTTTACCTCTGTTTTATACAAATCGCCGATCGGGAGTATGTCAACTCCGGCATCCCCGTTTTTTGTAAAGTATCCGCAGGCGATTTCAGACTTGTTTCCCGTTCCAATGACGATCCTGTTTAAATGGTGGGCATAGTGGCGAAGTATAATCATTCTCACCCTTGCGCGTATATTTCCCTTTTCAACCTTATTTGCCGCTGGGCAAATATTAAAAAATTCGTTGACTGCCTTGTCAATGTTTATGCACTTGTATTTTATTCCAAGCGATTCGGCAACATCTTTCGCATCTTTTACGTCTTTTTTCAGGCTGCTTTTTGACGGCAGTATTAATCCGAGAACTTTACCTCTTCCCAAAGAATTTACGGACAAGCGAGCACACGTCGTCGAGTCAAGACCTCCGCTAAGGCCGATCACAGCACCATTTGATGCTTTAGATTTAATAAAATTTTCAATATTTTTTTTGATTCTTTTTGCTCTGCCAGAATCAATGCTTAACAATGTTTTCGGGTCTTTCAGATAGATTTTTCGCAGTTCGTCTAACTTCATTTTCAAAACGTTTCACCTATCATATCTTTGAAAAATAATCCAATATTAATTAGTTGGTCGGCTTTTATAAACCTATCATCGCAAAATGCCCAAAAACCAAAGAACGAAGCACGGCAAGAATCGTCGAACGGGTTAAAGACGCGCATCTGTCGCGAGCGGGCGATAGGCAAAATATTAATAATCCGATAATCATAACGAAAAGAATTTTTCAATCTTTGAAAGCAAAAGAACCGGCACAAGCATTGTCAACTGCCAAACCCATAGGATGGGTCGCCTTCGAGCGATTAACGATGTCATCAACCATCATAAGCGGACGGGCTGAATGACAAGGCCTACTTAAGAAGGGAAAATCAAAGGTTTTATTTTGAGTCGACGGGAAAGGTTGTTGAGAAATAGTTCCTAAGACATGCTCTTGCCGAGCGTCTCCAATATTTTTTTCTTCAACTCCTCGCGCTTTTTTGCCATATAGACTATTCTGCTTTTCAGTCTGCTTTCCTGTCCGTCTAAAAAATACCATAAAGAGTATTCTCCAAATTTTCTCGGAAGTTTATATCTCCTGATTTTCAACCCCCTTTGTCTGGCGGTAAGAAACAATTCGGAGTGTTTTGGAAAATCTTTTAGTTCTGCCGCCGGGGTCGGGCCGTTTGCCTCCAAAAATTTTGCAAATGCGGTCAGATTATCGTCACGCGGCTTTCGCCTTTTAGTTACCCAGTGATATACGGCAGAATAGCTGATATTTAGCTTGGCCGCTATTTCCTTTGCAGAAAGCCCTTTTTTATGCAACTCCATCGCCGTTGGATAGCTTTTCGTATAGAACTCTTTTCCCCTGCGCATATAGCTCACTTTTAAATATGGGTAATAATAAAATATTATGACGGAAATAAATAAAATCATCGCATTTCTTTTATTATTAACACACTCTCCAATCGCAACTTTATCAGATTTGCTAACAGTGTTTGGTGGTTCATTGACGACATTTTCTCTTATTTTGACAATTCTTATTAAATACTTTGACAACAAAGTTAATGATGTTAATAATAGTGTTAATAAGATGATAAGCAAATTCGAATCTAAAGTAGAAGAATTAATAAAGGAGTTCAACTTAAGAGGATTGATGAAAGAAAATCATGATGAAGTATGTTTCCAGTTGAGATGATAATAAAATTATTATTGGCGGTGGCTCTTGGCATATTGGTCGGGACGGAAAGGGAGATATCGCACAAGCCGGCCGGCCTGAGAACGCATGCGCTTGTTTCACTCGGAGCATGTTTATTCACAATGGTTTCAATTTATTATTTTGACGCCGACCCGGCGAGAATAGCTGCCGGCATTGTCACCGGAATCGGATTCGTTGGAGCGGGTTCTATAATCGCGTCAAAGGGTCATGTTCAGGGAATAACGACGGCGGCAAGTCTTTGGTGCGTGGCTGCGATAGGGATGGCGATCGGTGTCGGCGCCTATGTGCTGGCAACGGTTTCCGTTGTTCTGATTTTCATAATTTTGTGGCTGAAAAGGGCGGAGTCAAAGATAAATAAAAGATATTAATTATTATTTGCTAATTTTTATTGGGGCGATGATGATTGAATGTTCCATAAGATGGCATTCGCTGAATGATTGTGGAGGTAGCTGATGAATTGCCCCAATATTTAGATATATCACAAAACTTCCGAATGAAAAAAAGGAATATTAAATGGGATACAAACAAGAACGCATCATTGAAATATTCGTTCAAGAGTGGCCGGACGCGAAGACAGCGATTAAAACGATTCAAAAATCAAAAGACGTTTTGAGAAAATATTATCGGGAGGCGATTCAAAATAAACTCGGTGCGTGGAGAAAGACTATCAGGGGAAAACTCGCATTGATACTGATTTACGACCAGGTTCCTAGAGTGATTTTTGACGAAAACGACCCGAGAACGTACGATACAGACAAACTCGCTCGCGAAATAACAACAGAGATGTTTGAGAATTCCGAATATAAAAAACTTTCACCGATGGAAATTATGTTCGCATTTCTGCCATATCATCATTCTGAAAATATAAAACATCAAAAAATAGCCAATATGATTTTCAAAGAACTTTATGAAAAAGACCCAAAAACATTTGAATGGATATATCAATCGTCAAACGATTACAACAAGATCATATCTAAATTCGGCAGATTTCCGCATCGAAACAAAGTGCTGGGAAGGGAATCCACAGAAGAAGAAAAAGAGTTTCTAAAGGCGCGCGGCGCTTAGCAAACTTCTAAATTGCATAAATGTAATGGAATTGTTTGAGATAGCCAAACTCATAACCGGGCTATGCGGGTCATTTGCTGTTCAGCTGGGCAAAAACGGCCTGAGCAAGAGTCTTATTTTAATCGCAGATGGCGTCAACCTTTCAGCGTTCTTTCCACGACTTCCTTGATTTTTATCGGTTTTACTTTTGCAAGTCTGTAAATCTCGCTTTCAAGCATTTTCTTTGACTTTATATAGTTTGTCCTGAGCTTCAAGTCATACACGGCAAACAAACTCATAAACGCGTACATGGTCATGATTATGACAAAGGAGTTGAAGGCAAGCCCTAACACAAACCCGACAACTCCCGTGGAAAAGCATATCGTTATGACCGTGGATACGGCATTCCATTCCCTGCCAAGCATCTCATATTTTTTCAAAAGAATTTCTATTCTGTCCATAATTAATTATTTGTTTGCTAATTTAAAAGCCATTTCAACCGCTTCTTCTGGATCGTTTGCTTCTAAAATTTTCACCGTCTTTTTCTCATCCATGTATTTTCCGGAAAACTGTTCGACAAGTCCGTTTCCCGGCTTTAGATAAATTATTGGTTTTTCGCATGCATAGGCATAAGCCACCTCTGTCAGGGTTCCAACTCCGCCCCCCACGACTATCATGGCGTCGCATGAAAACCCAAGAATCTGGTTTCTGGCAAAGCCCATGCCGGTGAGTATCGGAACGGTTAAGAATTTGCTTGTTTTTGATTTGTCCGATCCCGGCAAAATACCAACTACTATTCCACCTTGCTCACTTGCTCCTTTGGCGGCGGCATCCATTACTCCCTCTGCTTTCCCACCGCATAAGAGAACCCCGCCTTTCTTTGCTATCAATCTCCCGATATTCTCAGCCAATTTTATGTGAATCGGCCCGGCATTTTTGCCATGCCCGACCACTGCTATCAATGGCTTCATGGTTATAAATATGAAGAAACGAAAATATAAAATGAAATCATTTATTTAAAATTTCAACGGAACCGGCTTTTGCTCGGTTTCTTCCGCCTCTTCCATGCTCGGTAAGTTAGGAGAAATGTTCTTGATTAGAACTATGTCGCCTATTGAAACGACCATTGGAAACGGGACCACAACACCTTTTTTGTTTCCAACTATACTGGCAAGGTAAGACCCCTTTACAGCGTCTATAACGACCGCGCCGACCTTAAATTTTTCAAGGTCTATCTCCAGGTCACTGACCTTTCCGCAGTAAATACCCTTTTCCGTGAACACGTCTTTGCCTATCATTTCAGAGAAATTTTCTGTCGTTACCATTTAAAATCACACTTGCTTAATTAATCTACTATTGAAAAATTTAAATACTTTTAGATGATCGACACCGCCAAAATGCTTTGTACTTTTTCAAAACGTAATTTACGATGTTTTTTGAAAATAGGCTGAACGGATATTCTAATAATTGGCCCGTTTGCGATTAAATCTGCCCGCCTTTTCAGTTTCTTTTTTGGCCCCGAAAAATATTTAAATACTAAATGTAATAAAATATTTATGAAATCATCAAAGGGTATTTCTCCGTTGATTGCGGCCGTTCTCTTGATAGCGTTCACGGTGAGTATATCCATGATAGTCATGGGCTGGTTTGGAACGTTTACGAGAACGACCACGACAAACATCACGGAAACTTCAAAGACTGCGGTGTCCTGTGCAACCGCGTCTATTGAGATAGACCATGTTTATGTTGATAATACTGCAAACATCACAAAGTTTGTTGTTGAAAACACGGGTCAGGTGAACTTGACCGTCAATGCCCTGATAGTAAACACGACAGGGGGTATGTGCATAAACAATTCTGATACGCCTGTCGGCGCCGGGAAAATGGCAACAATATCTATGTCAAACTGCACGGGAATAACAAACACCACATTCAGCAAGGCCTTGGTGACAACATCATGCCCTGGCATAACAGACGAAGTAACGCTTTTGAGTTACGTGAAGTTTACGTAAAACATTTCTGACAAAGAATTTATGATAAATTCGTTTTTTAATCCTTTAAAATCGAATTTTTACAAAATCCGAGCCAACTAAAAAATCCGCCAACTTTAGAGCTCGTTATACGCAATTTTTCTTTCATCTCAATGCGTGCGATAAATTATAGGTTTGTGTGAAAACGGATACTCATCACCTTAGCAACACGATGATATCATTTTTTGATTTGTCTGATTAAATTCTTTATTTCATCCAAATCCTTTTGCATATTCTCGACTTCTCTCTCCGCTTTTCTATTGACCATATAGTCTCTCTCCGCTTTTATTCTGGCTCTTTCTTCTTCTCTATTCTGACTCATTAATATTATAGGAGACTGTATTGCAGCCAAACAAGATAAACAAAAGTTTAACAGAATAAAGGGATAAGGGTCCCAACGATAAATCCACATTGTTATGTTTAAGCCAATCCATATTATTATGAAAATAAAAAGCGCTATTATAAATGTCCAAGTACCACAGAAATGAGTAAGATTATCTGCCGCTCTCTGCCCAAATGTCAATTTATGTTCCGGTGATTTATTCTTATTGGTTTTGCTCATTAATTAATCTAATATCTTATTTATATATAAAAATTTCAGACCTCGACTTTTAGCAGTTTTCTTGTCATTAGCACAAATGGTATAGAAGAAACAAAATACCATCCGAGCCACCCAAACGGTATTACGTTCCCAATAATCGGAAGCGAAAGCGGCATCCGAACCATGAGCGACGAATAATTGTAGTTCAGCCATGGAAGTATTAGCATCACGGGCAAGAAGGATGCTATCATCGGCTTGAACGTCAGTTTCATGTGTTCCATGTTGTTTTTCATCATTTCGCTCATCAATGCGTTTACATCCTCTATATTCCCGGTCTTCTGTTTTTCCCTCATCTCTACGGAAAGTTCCCTTATCCTGTTTTTTATTGTTCTCGCCTTTTCGGGGTCAACCAAAAACTTGTAGCACAAATTAATAATAAGGCTTACAACGGCCGAGAAAATCATGACCACTAAAACCGGGTTCAGAACAGTCAAGAAGCCGAACACGATATCTAACATCTCTATCATTTATACCATCTTTCATTTTTGAATGCGATACTCTAAAACGCTTTGTGTGAACTACCCTAACCCGAAGGAGGGGACTTCCGATGGAGTTAAAACACACCATGTATGCGCGATCATTCATTATTAGTATGGGACCTTTTTTATTTTAAGTATATAACCGAGTATGCTCGCTATGTAATGTATGATCGGCGTTAAAATAAGCAATATTAAGATATATGTTGTCGCGACATCAACAACTAAAAATGAAAGCGCAATTGCCATAACGAGAAAGTCTAACTGGTCCAGAAGAGGAACGGAATCGCCTCTCTTTATCCCAAACCTTCTTTTGACAAATGAACCTATTATATCTCCGAATATCGCACCGAAACTTAGACATAAAATCAACGGCATGCTCATTTCAATTAATCCCAAATTACCCGGTATCACGGGCTGAAAATACATCTGAACAAGCCCGATAAAGATACCGAAGGCTATTCCGCCTATCGTGCCTTCCTTTGTTTTTCCGTTTCCCAATAATCTATTGCCAAAAAAATTTTTTCCTCTGTCTATGGGTTTTTTGCCCCTCATTAATGGCGGAAATGCGTTTGCCGCATAGGCCGGAGCAATAAACCAGAATGCCTGAAGGATTGTTAATCCGATTTCTGCAAATGTCATTAATTTCGCCAGTTATTTTTAGATTTATATGTAATCATTATTTTATATGAAGTCTAAAAATGTTCCATATAAAATGTTGGTCATGCGGCTGTTCGAGGTGTTCGTCGCATCAATTGCTCGAAGAGTCAATTATATTTAATATTTTAATAAATTTTTAAATATAATTAACAACGATGCCGAGATGGCGGAGCCAGGTCCAACGCGCTAGCCTTGAGAGCTAGTGTGCCTTGTGCACGCGCAGGTTCAAAATACCTTTCTCTCTTAAAATCCTCAAAATCGGAAAGGGTCATTTTTGATAAAATTTTTTTGAAAAAGGCGGCCCTGTCTTATGAAAATCCTGCTCTCGGCGTTTAACTATTTTTTCCGAAATATCAAAGAATTCAAATCTTAATGAATTGTCCTGTTCGCTGCCTTTATAAGAAAACATATGCCAGCGATGGGGTAAACCGAAAAAGAACGAGAAATATAATTTTTATGATGAAATATCTTTGGATAAGAAGGAAAATTATGGGTTTGTGCCTTTATGGAAATGGCTACCTGATTTTTAATTATGCATGAGTTACTTTTATATATTTTTTAACTCATATATGGATTATGAGAAAAGAAGAAATATTTGAGATATTGGCAGACACAAATTTCTGGTTTAAGGAGATTGAAACTGGGATAAAGAGAGAAGATTATCTTTCTCTAATAAATCAAAAGATTAGAACTGAAGAAATTTTAGTTCTTTCCGGGGTAAGGAGATGCGGAAAATCCACAATTCTAAAACAATTCGTAAAATCTCTCAAAGCAGAAAAGGAAAGAATTTTAATTGTTGATTTTGAGGATTACAGATGGAAGAGCAGGAAGTTAAAATTACTTGAAGAGATATGGAATACTTATTTAGAGTACATGCACCCGAAGAAAAAACCCTATATTTTTCTTGATGAAGCTCATTCCATAGAAGGATGGGAAAGATTTGTAAGAACTTTGAGTGAGAGGGACAAATCTTGTGTTATAGTAACTGGTTCCTCCTCAAAATTATTGAGCAAGGAATACGCTTCTTTACTCTCTGGCAGATACATAGAGTTAAACATTTATCCGCTCTCTTTCAAAGAATTTTTGATATTTGAAAATCTTTCTTTTACTTCGAAAAAAGAAATTATAGCAAACAGAAGGAAGATTTTGAGCAAACTCAATGAATACATAAAGGTCGGAGGGTTCCCGAAATATGTTTTAACAAGGGATATAGATTTGCTTCGCTCTTATTTTGAAACAATAATAGTAAAGGATGTTGCCGAAAGACATGAGATAAAGAGAATAGACAAGTTAAGAAATCTTGCTTCATTTTATCTTTCTAATTCCGGAAAAAAGATAACCTATAACTCTGTTTCAAAATCCCTTGAAATGCCTTTGCATACCGTGGAGAGATATTCTTCCTATCTTCAGGAGGCTTTTGCATGCTTTTTCTTGCCAGCGTTTTCTTATTCATTAAAAACCCAAGAAAAGTTGCCGAAAAAGGTTTACTCCATTGATACAGGACTTTCCAATGCTGTTGGATTCAGATTTTCAGAGGATTTTGGGAGATTAATGGAGAATGTGGTTTTTCTTGAGCTTAAAAAGGCCGGGAAGGAAGTATATTACCATTATGATCCAGAAATAGATTTTGTGGTTAAAGAAGGAAAAAAGATAAAAGAACTTATTCAGGTAAGCTATGCTTCAACAATAGAAGAAATTAAAAAAAGAGAAGTGGAGAATTTGCTCAAAATTAGTAAAGAGTTAAAATGCAAAAACCTGCTCTGCATTACATGGGATTATGAAGGGGAGGAGAAAATTAAAGGAAAGAAGATAAGATTCGTTCCATTGTGGAAGTGGCTGCTGAATCAGCGACCTTGGCAACGTTTTTTATAATTCACGCGGGGAGAAAACCGCTCATTTCTCATGAGTTGATGAATCAGATCGCGTTCATTATCCGCGCGACGAACGAATCACCTCGTGCGAATGCCGTTGCAGACCTTTATCTATCATGCATCGGATCGAATACAATCGTTGGAATCACCCTTTTATATTTAAACTTTTCGCGCATAGTTTTAAAATGATGCATATGAAAACGGTCGAGGCTATTATAGAGGGGGGCAAGGCGACCGCCGCGCCACCGTTAGGTCCAGCACTTTCGCAATTGGGCGTGAATGTCAAGGCGGTTGTGGAAAAAATAAACGAGAAGACCGAAGCCTTCAAGTCTATGAAGGTCCCGATAAAGGTTATGATTGATGAAAGCACAAAAGAGTTTGACATAGAGGTCGGTTCCCCGCCAGTTTCCGCATTGATAAAAAAAGAGCTTAACCTCGAAAAGCTAGCCGGTCCGGGAAAGGACGAAAAGGGAAAGCCGGCGGAAACGGTCGGCAATCTGACCATGGAACAGGTCGTGAAGATAGCCAAAAGCAAGGATATTATTTCAAGAAACCTCAAGGCAAAGGTAAAGCAGGTTGTTGGAACATGCCTGAGTTGCGGCGTTACGGTGGAGGGCAAGAATCCAAAAGACGTTATAAAAGAAATTGATGAAGGGGTTTTCGATAACATAATAAAAGAGTGAAAAAATATGGACGAGCTCGAAAGAATTAAAAAAGAAAAGATGAAAAAACTTTTGGAAAAAGCGAAAGCCAAATTAATTATAGACGTGAATGACAATAATTTTGAAGAAAAGGTAATAAAACAATCGGAAAACATACCCGTTGTTGCCGATTTCTGGAGCCAGAGATGCCCGCCGTGTTTAATACTGGGCCCGATATTGGAAAAACTTGCCAAAGAGTATAACAAAAAATTTATTTTAGCAAAGGTAAATGTGGATGAAGCCCCGCTCGCGAGTCAGAAATACGGAATCATGAGCATCCCGAATGTAAAGTTGTTTAAAGGCGGCAGGATCGTTGACGAATTTATAGGCGCCATGCCAGAACCGATAGTTAAGCGATGGCTTGACGTGAATTTGCGGTGAAAAACAGCTTTTTTAATCTTTTAAGTCATTGTTTCATGCAACCAAACTCTAAAAAAAGTATATTGACTGCAACTCACTCGCTTTTCTCAAAATCCTTTAAATCCGTCTGGTCTTTCATTCTATGCAAAATGCTTTTCATCTTTTTCTCCTTATGATATGCCGACCAGTAGTATGCTTGGTCTCTCGTTTTTTTGGTCATGAGTATGTAAATCTTTCCCGGCCGTTCCCTGCCAACCCTGCCCCTGCGCTGGATCGACCTTATCTCAGATGGCACGGCCTCGTAGAGAATTGCCGTCGTAGCAGAGCCGAGATGCAGCCCTTCTTCGCCAATTGATGTTGAAATCAACGTATTATAGAATCCCCTATCGTACATGCTTATCAACTCGATCTGCTTTTCCTGTTTTAACCCGTCTTTTCCGGACTGCCCGACCAGAACAACCGGCCTGCATTCGGGTATCTTTTCAAGCGTTTCTTTTATCTTTTTGACAGTCAGTCTAAACTGCGCAAATATCATCAGCCTGGCGTTCGGGTCTTTCAGCTCTTCCTCAACAATTTCCTTCAATTTTATCAGTTTGGGATGGGTTCCTATATTTTCAATATCTCTTATTATTTCATGAATTCTTTCGTCTTTTGCGAGCCTTGCGTCAGCCCTTGTTTTTTTATTTTTCGCAGATTCGAGAATTTTTTTAAGGTATTCTTTTAACGACGAAAGCGTCTGGGTTTCCAGGAGCTCGATGGCGTAATCTATTTTTGTTATCTCTGCCAAAACCGACATGGCCGCAAAAGATAATCCGGTCTTGTTCATCGCCAGATTTTGTTGCAATTTAAGAATATCTTTTTTTGTGATGTACGGAGAGTAAATAATATGCCATCCCATGAGCATTTTTATTTTCTCATTTTTCATATCTTCTAATTTTTTCATTATGTTTTTCATGGCAGGCGTTAACTCAACTTCGATGTGCCTGACGCTCACCGGCTGCACGAATTGTTTTACGTCTTCATCCCTTTCGCTTCTTATTTCAACATTTTTTATGAACAGATTTTTCTTTATTTCATGAATCTTTGAATATCTCCCAGACGGCGAGGCGGTCAAGCCCACTATCAGTCCTTTTCTAAATGTCTGCTCCATGAATTTTCTCGCAACATATGTATAGGCATAATTTCCAATGCAATGCTGTGCCTCGTCCACGATAAGCGTTGAAAAATCATTCAGACTCAGGTTTTTATTTTTCAGGTCATTTCTCGTTGTCTGCGGCGTCGAAAAGATGATATCACTCGTTTTGTACATATTTTTCCTTTGCTCCGGCTTTATCCGCCCGGTTATTGCCGAGATGTTGAGACCCAATTTTAAAAATTTTTCAAAACTGTTTTTATGCTGGTCGACCAGCGGGCGCGTCGGCGCGAGAAACAATATCTTTTTGTTCATGTCCCTGTCGAGCATTTTTGTCACAATAAGCAGCGCGATGATAGTCTTGCCGACCGCGGTCGGAAGGACGCACAGCGTGTTCGCCTTTACAGCGGACTCCGCTATCTTTTCCTGATATTCCCGTTTTTCTATCATGTTTTCATTGATCCATCTGTTCTTGACAAACTCCATGAAATGTTATTAGAAGCAAAAATTTATAATCATCAAAACACAAGAAGACCACTCATTTTAATGGGCGGTAGTTCACATTGAGAAACGGCGACCGGAAGACGCGCGTTTATCGTTATTATGAAATTCAAAAGAATTCAATCGCCAAGCAATTCCAGCGCCTCCCGCTCCTTAAAGTGCAGTTTGCCCGGCAGTATTATCACCGCAGGGGTCTTTTCAATTTCTTTGTCGTCCAACAGATTTTTTATTTTACCGTATTTCATGACCTCTTCATCGCCGCCGAGTTTGCAGCACACGACAACTTCGGTTTCTTCTGTGATATCTTTGCTTAGCAAATTTTTCAGCCCTTTTTTTGCATGCATTCCGATGTCGAGCAAAACGAGCGTGTGCAGCCCGCGTTTTTTATTCTGTTTTATGACGTCATGGACGGATTGCGGCGTACCATTGCGCGGCAGCGTCGTCGTCCTTCCAAACTTGTAAATCTGCAGGCCGGTTTTACAGACGGCGGTGTAGACCGACGAGCCGTGAATAACCCTGGTTTCTATTCCCATGTTTTTTGCGTCCGTCAACAGGGAGATGTGAGTTGTGGCAGTCATGGCGTCTCCTCCAACCAGGATTCCGATGTCCTTTGTTTTCGCCAACTCAAGAATTTTTTTGTCGTTTTCCACATCTTCCCTGCCAAGCTCCTCAACTTTTTTTCCTACAAATTCGCCCAATTTATTTGCATCCGTATCCAACCGCACCGTGTAGAACTCCGCAAACAATTTGTCGCATTTCCTTGCCGTTTCAAGCGCCCTTATGCTCATGTCCTTTTCGTCATGCAAACCGATGCTTATCAGGTATAGCATAAATAGAACTTTTTAACATAATTTTAAAAATTGTTTTCAAAGAACTTACAAAAACCCAATCAACTTCTTTATCCCGTCCCTGACATTATACCTCGCCTCAAATCCCAATTTTTCCCTCGCTTTTGTCGTGTCGGCAAGGGTATCTTTCACGTAGTTTTTTATCGGGTTGTCAACGTATTTTGCGCGAACAGATGTTCCGAGCATTTCATTGAGCATGTCAATTATCTCGTTCAAACTATAATTCTTGCCGGTCCCGACATTGAAGACGTCGCAATCTATTTCGGAGTTCATCGCCAGGTTGCACGCGTTAACGACATCCTCCACGTAAATGAAATCCCGGGTCTGGGAGCCGTCTCCGTAAACCACGGGTTGCTCATTGTTTTTGAGCGACCACAGAAACTGGGATATGAGATTGGCGTATTCTTTTTTTGCTTCTTCTTTTGGCCCGTAAACGGAAAAGAATCTCAATCCAACCGACCTTACATTAAAAAGGTCATAGTATAATTTCGCCATTCTTTCCATCGCATATCTTGCCTCCGTGTAAAAGTCGCTGACCTTGATTTCCATGTCTTCTTTCCACGGTATTTGATTTCCGTTATAAACGGAAGACGAGGACGCGAAAACAATTTTGCATTTTTCTCTTTTTGCGAGTTCGAGAATTTGTATGAAATCGTTTATTGCGCGGCCTACAAGCAATGGGTCCCGTTTGTACATCGGCGAAGATGACGGGACCCCCAAATGAAATATTCCGTCCAAATTCTTCACAATATCGATTTTGAGAACATCCGAACACGGGGAATTGACGACGGTTATTTTGTCTTTTATCGCTTCCAGATTATCCATGCTGCCGGTGTGCAGATTGTCGAGAACGATGACCTCGTGGTTTTCTTTTACCAAGTTTTCGGTCAGATTAGAGCCGACAAACCCGGCTCCGCCGGTTACCAGATATTTCATCTTAAACACCTCAAGGAGACTCCACGCAAAAGCGTGGAGAGGTTTAAATATTTGTTTCTGCAATATATAACTATGCAAGTTGCTAAAGTATCACACCCATAACGCAGATTTTAATGCATCTGCAAACATTGGCATTATGGCAAAGTTCCCTAATGCCAAAGGGTGCGTAAACCACCCTTTAGGTCTTATGACCTATAAAGCTCCGTGCGTAAGCGGGGAGCAGTTTACACTAAAAACTTTAGAATTTAAAGATTAAAAATATAACAATAAGTTATGAATCCTCTTATTTTCAGAGCGTATGACATACGCGGAATTTACGGAAAAGATTTTGATGACGATGACGCCGGACTTATCGGAAGCGCGTATGTAACTTACATAAAACCCAAGACGGTTATCGTCGGTTGCGACAACAGAGTTAGTTCCCCTGGAATTAAGAATTCTTTGATCGACGGCTTGACATCGTGCGGCGCGGATGTGACGGACATAGGAATCGTTCCGACGCCAGTTCTCTACTGGTCAGTTATTCATTTCGATGCGGACGGCGGAATCATGGTAACGGCGTCTCATCTCGGAAAGGAATACAACGGGTTCAAATTATGCGGGAAAAACGTCGTTTCATTGGCCGACAAAGACATTCTGGAATTGAGGCGCATAATAGAAAAGAAAGAGTTTGCAAAAGGAAGCGGAAAGGTCATCAGAAAAAATGTTATAGACGAATACGTGGCGGACATAAAAAAAAGGATAAACATTCGCGGAAAATTTAAAATCGCAATAGATGCCGGAAACGGAACGGCCGGGATAACGGCAAAAAAATTATTTAATGAACTTGATATGACATGCATCCATTGCGAGCCCGACGGAAACTTTCCAAGCCATTGTCCGGACCCGACCGTGGAGCACGCGCTAAGCGATTTGAAACGCGCGATAAAAAAAGAGCATTGCGATTTGGGAATAGCGTATGACGGGGACGGCGACAGGGTTGTCTTTCTCGATGAAAACGCCAACGCCATTTATGGCGACCAGGCACTTGCAATATTTTCAAGGCAGATTTTAAGAGAAAACCCGGGCTCGAAGATATTATTTGAGGTGAAATGTTCGCGAGGGTTGGCACAAGACATCGAAAAACATAACGGAATTCCGGTTATGCAAAGAACGGGCCACAGCTTTATAAAAAATAGCATGAGGAAAGACGAAAAAATAAAACTTGCCGGCGAGATGTCAGGTCATTTCTTTTTCAGGGAATTTTACGGCATAGACGACGCCCTGTTCGCGAGCGCGAAGATGATAAGCATTCTCGAAAATAGAAGACTGTCGGAGATTGTAAAAACGCTTCCAAAATATTGCTCAACTCCAGAAATAAGAATCAATGTGAAAGACAAATTCGGGATAGTCGAAGAGCTCAAGAAAAAAATTGAACGGCTGAATGGTGTGCAAAAAATCATAGAGATCGACGGCGTCAGGGCGGAGTTTGAGCATGGCTGGGGATTGGTGAGGGCATCGAACACGTCTCCGTGCCTGATTCTCAGATTTGAGGCGGAAACGGAAAAGCGATTGGATGAAATAAAGAAAATGTTTGCTAAACTGCTCGATGACTATGGAATACATATTTGATAGGTTCCACGTACTCCATCGGAAACGCGCTTAAGTTAAAAAGATTTTCTGTTGTTATCTAAATCATGGAAAACCTTGAAGAAAAGATCGAAGAATTCTTGCGAAAGAACGAGCCCGATTTGATACGGGCGTGCGAAGAGGGCAAACCACTGGTCATAGACTTCGGAAAACTCGACAGGTTCAACCCATTGATAGCGGACAGACTGATCGAAAGCCCGGAAGAAATCATAGGCATGTTTGAAAGAGCGATAGACAACATAGACCTGCCGGAGCATGAGAAAATAAGAGTCAGGATAAAAAACCTTCCAAAACACCGCTCGATAAGAATAAGGGACCTCAGGGCAAAGCACCTTAACAAGTTGTACGAGATAGTTGGCATAGTCAGGTCGGCATCCGAGATAAGGCCGCAGATTTACGAGGCGGTGTTCAAATGCCCGGAATGCGGGAACATGATTACGGTGGAGCAAAACGGGCCCGTGTTGAGAACCCCGCTGGTGTGCGAGTGCGGGAGAAGGGGAATTTTCAAACTCGTTGAAACAAAAAAATATGACATAAGATGGCTGAATGTAAATGAGCCGTACGAGATTACATCCGGAGAACAGCCGGGCAAGATAGACATACTTCTGAAAGAGGATTTAACGACACCGGAGATGCAGAGAAAGACGGACCCTGGAAACCAGCTGAGGATTACCGGAATTTTAAAGGAAATACCGAAACGCATCGCTGGAAAGTTGTCCACGAGACCCGGCATATTTTTTGAGGCGAATTACGTTGAACCCAAGGAGGAAGAATTTGAGGAAATGAAGATAACGGAAGAGGATAAAAAGAAGATAGAGGAAATGGCAAAAGACCCGTATATTTATGACAGACTCGTCGCATCCATCGCGCCGGGCATTTACGGTTTATCCGAGATAAAGGAGGCCATTTTATTGCAGCTGTTCGGCGGCATCAAGCACGAGTTTGAGGACGGGACATACGTAAGAGGCAACATACATATTTTGCTGACGGGAGACCCCTCGACCGCAAAATCGGTGCTGATTTCAAACGTCGTCAAAACGCTGCCAAGAGGCAGATACGTGTCGGGCAAGGGAGTCACAGGAGCCGGGCTTTGTACGGTATACGATACATTAATTATGTTAGAAGATGGGTCTTTGTTACCAATAGGGAAAGTAGTTGAGCACGAATTAAAAAAAGGGTATAAAGAAATAAGGCACGGCGTATTTATATCTACAAGTAAATCCGATAAAAAAGTATTATCATTTGACTCAAACAGTTTAAAGATTAAGCCATTGCGCATAACAAAGTATTGGAAGCTCAAAGCACCGAAAAAACTAGTCAAAATAGTAACTCGCACGGGCAAAGAAATTAAGGTTACCATGGAAAATCCAATTCCCGTTATAAGAAATAGCAAAATAATTTGGGTACCCGCAAACAAACTTAAATATAATGATTTTCTCGTCACGGCACGTAAACTCACAGTGAATGCAACAGAAAAAAATAATTCTTTAATTGATATAATAGATAAGGATGCATGGTTGTTGAATAAATCGGAAATAGTAGAAAAATTGCTTACAACTATAAAATCTAAAACTACAATAAAAGAATTTTGTAAAAAGAGTAATATGGATGCCGATGATTTATATCAATGGCGATTCGGCAACTGTCCAACTCTTTCTGAAATACAACGCGTGAGCGATAATCTCGGTTTGTCATTTTGTGATGTAATACCAGATGATGTGGTTTTATCACAACATCCCGGACATAAGATAAGACTTCCACTTGCTTTGACTAGAGACATGGCATACCTGATGGGATTGTTAGCGGGGGATGGCAATATAAGCAAAACAGAATATGATGGCTTTGTGATAAGATTTAATAACTCAAGTGAAGAATTATTGAAAAGATTTGCGTCTATTTGCGAAAAAGAAATGAAAATAAAACCAAAATATCTAAAACAAAAAAATAGAGTAGCGTATATGAGATTCAGCTCAAAAATTTTTGCTAAAATATTGAGCGAATTTGGTGTAGTGGGGAAAAATAAGTCGCATAATTTATATGTAACAGAAAAACTGTCAAAATTACCTAATGATATACTTGCAAGTTATTTAACTGGCGTATTTGATACCGATGGATATGTAATTAGGAATAAGGGCATTGGATTGACATCGGCAAGTAAAAAGTTTATAGAAAGCGTTCAAATCCTTTTATTGAGATTTGGGATAATTTCCAGGACAAGAAAAAGAAATCCAACAACATCTGTAATCAGAGATCATACCGTTAAATCCGGTAATAAATACGAGCTTGAAATTTCTGGATTAGACAATTTAAAAATTTTTGAAAGATCTATAGGATTTAATTTCTCCAAAAAAAGAGAAAGGTTATCACAGACTATTAAAAATATTTCACGACCGGATTCAAATATAGATGTTTTACCTATAGGAGAATTATTGAGGTATATAAGAAAAAGACTTAATTTATCTGCCAAAGAATTATATGGCTATAAATGTTATAGTTATGAAAAAGGGAGAAGAAAACCAACCGTTAAGCTCTTAAGAAAAATAGAAGAAAAGATAAAACATGCCGGGATTAAAGTACCAGAAGAGTTGTCAAGGTTTATAAACTCTGATATATTCTTTGACAAGATTAAAAAAATAGAAATAATAGAAAACAAAGAACATGAATATGTTTATGACATTACCGTTGAAAATGAGCATAGCTTTGTTGCTAATGGACTTATAATTCATAATACATCCACGGTGACCAAGAACGAGTTGCTCGGCGGTTGGATTCTCGAAGCGGGCGCGTTAATACTCTCTAACAAGTCTATCCTCGCCATAGACGAGTTCGACAAGATGAACAGGGATGACATGATAGCCATGCACGAAGCGATGAGTTTGGAAAGCTATCATAAAGACACCGTCATAACACTTGCTAACGGCGAGCAAAGAAAAATAGGCAATATGGTTGAAGAAATTTTCAGGAAAAATAAAGATAAAATAAGAAAGGGCGCCGATTGCTTCTATATTGATATAAAAGACGGCCCGGCCGTGCTGACAACAGATTTTAAAAACATATACAAAAAAACCGTCTTTAGAGTCAGCAAACATAAAGCTCCGGAATATTTCTATAAGATTATTTTAGAAAACGGAAAAGAAATGGTCGTGACCCCGAATCATCCGTGCTTTTGCTTTGAGAACGGGAGATTTGCAGAGAAGCCGGTTAATGAATTGAGACGTAATGATTTTGTTCCTATACCAAGAATTATGCCAATTACCGGTGAAGAGCAAAAGCTTAATTTAACCCTCGATAAATCCGGGGATATTATACACAATTCGAAAATGAAAGAAAGCGAAATTCGCGTCCAAAGATATAATGCAAAGCACATTCAAATACCAATGCACAATTCCCCGGAATTATGCAGATGGATTGGGTATATGGTTTCCGAGGGTTCCCATGAGTTAAACAGGGGGAAGATTAATGGAATAAGCTTCACAAATTCTGATCAATACCTGTTAAATGATTTTCGGTCAATAACGAAAAAACTTTTTGGCTTGTCTCCTTATATCCAGAAGAAAGAGGGCAGAACCATGCTCAGATATATCTCCGTTGAATTGAAAAACTTCGTCTCATCATTAGAACCGGCACTACTAAAAAATTCTTATTTAAAACGATTGCCGCCTTTTGTTTTTAAATGTCGAACCGATGAAATCAGACATCTTTTGAGGGCTTTGTTTGATGGCGATGGTTCGTTGGTTACCGAAAAAAATAGTATGTATATAACGTATACAACAACGAGCAAAGAATTGGCAAATCAAATATATGACCTATTACTGAGATTTGGAATCGTATCAAGAATAGTCTCTGTTGAAAAAGCGTCTAAAAGAAGAATTTATAGGGTTGTAATAACCGGCAGTGAGAATCTTTCTAATTTCTTGCTAATCGGTTTTTCAAATGCGAATAAAAATAAAAAGATATCGAAGTTTCTTGGCTCGAAACTGCATAGAACTACCTATGCCGAGAAAATTCCCGTAGGAAAGAACATGGCAAACGTATTAAGGTTGTTGAAACTTCCGCAAAAACAGATTGTAGGTTATAACATCACATACCACGAGAGGGGCGAATTTAATTTTTCAAGAGATAAGGTCAAAGAAATTTTAAATAAAATTGATAAAAGAATAGCGGAAATCAGTGAAGCAAGAAAGATAATGGAAAGCGCGGATTCTATTAAAAAAATAAGAGACTTGAGAATAAAACTCAATGTCTCGACCATTGATATGGCAAAGTGCATGGGGTGTTGCCATCAGTTAATATCACTCAGGGAGATTCACCGCCCCACGCGGGAATTTTTTGAAAAATATAAAAAAGCGTTCAAAAGATATTTGGATGGCATTATCCGTAAAGCAGAAGATGAACTATGCGACATAAGAAAACTCGTATTTGGTGACATAGCTTTATGTAAAATAAGAAGAGTGGAAAAAATCAAAAACAGGAAAGAAAAATGGGTTTATGATATTTCTGTCCCCAACAAAATATTTTTGTCGAATGGCATGGTCTTGCATAATACGATAAGCGTCGCGAAAGCGTCTATAGTCGCGACCTTGCCCGCGGAGACCGCAATTCTTGCCGCGGCGAACCCAAAGCTCGGCAGGTTTGACACGTACGCGCCAATAATAGACCAGGTCATGATTCCCGAAACGCTGCTGAGCAGATTTGACTTGAAGTTTGCTTTAAGGGACATACCTGACAGGGAAAAGGATGCGGAGATGGTCGACCATGTAACAAAAACCAGGCTAAGCCCGGAGGTTGCAAAACCGCTCATAGACCTTCATATGCTGAGAAAATACATAAGCTATGCGAGAAAGACCTGCACAGATATAAAATTGACGGAAGAGGCCGCAAACATGCTGAAAAAATTTTATGTTGATTTGAGAAACAAATACGCCGGCGAAGCTACGCCAACGGTCACGATAACGCTCAGACAGTTTGAAGCGCTGATAAGACTTGCCGAGGCGTCCGCGAAAGTCAGAATGGATAAGTATGTCAGAAAAGAGGACGCCGAAAGGGCGATAAAACTAATGACATTCTCGATACAGCAGCTTGGCACCGAGATAGAAACGGGCAAAATTGACATCGACAGGATGGAGTCCGGGATAACATCGAGCCAGAGAAGCAAAATAAAAATCATTCTCGATATAATGAGCGAGCTCGAGTCAAAAATAGGAAAGAATATTCCGATAGAGGATGTGAAGGCAGCGGCAGAGGAGCAGGGCATCGAAAACGCGGACGAGATGCTTGAGAAACTGGATCGCGAGGGGCTGATATTCCATCCAAAGCCGGGGCACGTGAGAAAGGCGTGAAATACTTAAAATATTTTTTATTAAATATCTGAAGAAGATTGAGCTCAAAATTTTACCCATAAATAAAAGCCGTGACAACGATATTCATATGATGCGATGTCTGATGAAAAAATTGCCCCGCGTCCGCTAATAAAGAAGGTACAAGCAAATTAAATATAGAACGCGAAATCGGCGGAAAATTTCATAGAAATTTTATCGGTGAGACATTGAACACGATCCTTGGCAAAGACATTATAAAATTTTTATATATTATCGCTTCTATTGATTTCATGCTAAAACCTGTCTTGTTCGCGCTTTGCATGGCAATAGGATACTACGGGTACAGGAAAAATGTAATTGACCGGTCAGGGCTTTTGGCGTGTTTGGCCATAGGGGCGATCGTTCTCGTTGCCATGCCGATCGTCTGGTTCTTCCCATTGCTCGTTCTGTTTGCGCTAGGCGGCATAACCGCAAAATACAAGTGGGAATACAAGAAAAGGGTCGGCATTGCCGAAAGAAAAAAGGGAAGGAGCGTTTGCAATGTACTTGGAAACGGACTGGTTGCCGCATTTTCGGCTATTTTGTATTTTTTCTTTCCAGATGAAATTTTCATTTACGCTTTCATATGCTCGGTCGCATCTGCGTGTGCGGACTCGGTGGCCACGGAGATCGGCCAGCTGAGCCGGACGAAGCCGAGATTAATCACGAGTTTCAGGCGGGTTCAGGTCGGGACGGACGGAGCGATCTCTTTGCTCGGTGAACTGGCCGGCGCATTTGGCGCATTTTGCGTTGCCGCCGTTCCATTTCTGTTTTTCGGCATGTCCGGTTATTGGAATCTTCCGTTTATTTTGATCGTGACTTTCAGCGGTTTTCTCGCTTGCCAGATCGACTCGCTGATAGGCGCGACCCTTGAGCCCAGGGGAGGAGTGTTCAATAATCACACCACGAACTTCTTGGCAACATTGTCTGGCGCCTTGATCGGCGTTGTTTTGTTCGTCTCGATATAAAAGTTTAAAGCAAAGAATTCCGCCGCGTTTCTTTGACCGGCGCGGAGCATGGGGCGACTCATCACCATAAGTTGCGATCGGAAAGCCGTTGAGCACGCGCCGGAAGGCCGTTTAGAGATTAAGAAAGTTTTTGGATGAAAACCGCGAAGATCATTTAGTATATAATTTGGGAGTTTCTGGAAATAATGCCGCCGATTTAATTGAAAGATTTGAATTTGAACGAGCCATCAAAAATTTATTTGATTTTTCACTTCAAAAATCTAAAAGTAGGGAGCATTTGCTCTAATATATCTACAGTTTCTTTTCCGCCAAGTGTATGGAACGAAAAAACATAATAGATATCATTTGTTTGATGAATAACATAACCTTCCGCAACAACACCTAATAATGTTTTTTCTTCTTTCATAGTTCCTGAAATTTTAAATAGAACTGTATTCTCATCTATAACTTTCTTTTCAAAATTAGATTGTAAAAAATTTTCTCTTTCTTTTTCCATCTCGGTTTCCCATTTTTTTTGAATTTCTTGAAAATTACCTTCTTTAGGAACAGGAACTAAATCAAAAAATATGCCATACGCAGAATACATTCTATCAGAAGGATAAAAAGCGATACTAAAAAGCCCAACTCCACCAAAATAAGGAGCAACAACATTCCAATTTTGAGGATATTTTATCTCAAACCCATGCTCTTTGTTTGTGTATGTTTTCCAATCAGAGGGTATTTTGGGTTTTTCTGAAACCCCATAATAATTTTCCCAAATCCACAATCCACCAATTAAAATTAATCCAACAACCAAAACCCCGATCAAAATTTTAATTTTTGAATCCATAATAATTTTCCTCATAAATTATTTTACAAGATTATTCTATTAAAATCAATCGGCTCGCTCGCATTTCGTTGAACTGGATTATGTGAAGTTTGCCCGCAAGAACAAATTTGGGTGGAGTTCTGAAGGAACCGAACCGCATATCCGATGTTATATTCCCCGAAGGTCCGAGCATAAGCGAGGAAGCCGGCGTCGGCGAGCTATACTTTTCCTTCTTTTTCTAATTCCTCACTCAATTTCTTTTGACAGTCAATAGCTAAGCGAATACACTCTTCAGGATCATATCCTAAATCATCACACCATCTGATAGTTGAGAAAATGATATTGCCTAATTCTTTCTTCAATTCTTCATCGGTATGTGTAGCTTTGTCTCTTTCATAGTTTCTTTCCCATCGACAAATATCACCGAAAACTTTACCCACCCTCACTATAATTTGAGAAAGTGTCAACTTTTGATTGCCCCAGATCTTTCTGGCTGTTTTTAATAATTCTTTTATCTCCATAATATTTTTATGATTATTTTATTTTTAAAGTTATTGATTCTTGCGAGCCGTCCGATTGAATATAACAAAGATTAAAAGAGAACGAAGAAGCGATAATTATTCTTTTGCGGCAAGTTTTATGTCTTTTTTCATGACCGTTTTTCTGTTGGAGTATTTCGCAAGCTTGTCCGCTTTTACGCATATTTCAACCGCTTTCTGCTCCATGATTTTGGCGAGTTCTATTGCCGCGTCATCGCTGACGCGCTTGGCGCCGGCCTTTTTTATGAGTTTTTTTATTGGAGCGATCGTCAATTCCATGAAATCACCGCAACAGATGGTCGCCTTCGCAAAAAAATTAATTGGCAAGATTTTTAATTGCCGGTTTTGTAGATGCGAAACAAAACGACCCAAATAAATTAGAACAACTCATGCATTTAAGTTTTTTTGGCGGCCGTTATGCAAATGCGATCGGCGATAATCGAGTTCCAAAGGGATAAATTTGACCAATAAATCGTCATTCACCCGTAGAAATTCATATTTTATCTGGTTTTGAGACCGCGCAAACTATCGTCAATCGGAAATGTTAAAAAAGCTTATTAATATTGGGCGCAACAATTAATTTATGCCCAAAATAAAAACACTCGTTCTTTGCATTGACAGGGACAACGACATCGGGGAGAAGACGAAGTTTAATGGTTATTTTATCGGGGAGAAAAAGTGCATGGAAGTCGGAAACGCACTGCTTCTCGCCGACCCGGAAGACACCGACGCAAACTCGATATTTGCCGCCGTGAAAACGAAGAATGAAATCAAAAACAGCGAAATTGCCGTCATAACCGGCGACAAAGATGTTGGCATAAAATCGGACAAAGAAGTATTGAAGCAATTGAAAGCGGTTGTCAGAAAACTGAAGCCCAAAGAAACGGTTTTGGTCACGGACGGCGCAGAGGACGAGTTCGTGTTGCCCATAATCCAGTCGCTGTGCCCGGTCGTTTCCGTGAAAAGGGTTGTCGTAAAACAGAGCGAAAAACTCGAGTCGAGCTATTACGTTATAAAGGATTTTGCAAATACGATAATTCGCGAGCCAAAGCTTGCGAGAATCGTCATCGGCCTGCCGGCGCTGGCATTGATTATCCTCGCGATTTTCGGCACTACTGGCTGGCGTCTGATTCTCGGCGCCTCCGGCTTATATCTATTGATAAAGGGTTTCCAGCTTGAGGTCTGGATAGAAAGGATAGTCAATGAGTTCATGAGCGCGCTGAGAAGGGGCAGGGTATCTTTCTTCCTTTACATAGTTTCGCTTATATTCGGAATAATCGCAATATTCTACGGATACAATAAAATGATTTTGTTTGGCGCATTTGAATGGTTCATAAGCGTATTCGCATTCATAAACGGCTCGATACCGTTCTTTTTCGTTGCGGTGTTTTTCTTTTGGCTCGGAAAGGTCGTCATGGTCCAGATGACGAGCAAGAAAGAAACCAAAGCGGTGAAAGATGCGTGGAGGCTTCTGACAATTTTATCACTCGCGTTTGCGATTACCATAGTCGCGTTCACGTCAACCGAATTTATGATCAAGCCTGGCGTTGGATTCACGAAGTTAATATTTTCAATATGTCTTGGATTTTTTGCAATAGCGATATCTCTGGCGATTGAAAGAGCGCACTGAAAAAGACGAGAGATTCGCGATGCGCCTTGAACGGAGCGGCATGACATATTTGAAGCCGTTTTACTTATTTGCCGGAGCGCGAAGTCAATTTTGATGCGTTGCATCTTCCGAACAACAAATTCACGCATTCCAAAGCGCGGCACCGCATTCAAAAATCGGCGAGAATTTATTTAAATACAAAACAATATATATTTATTTATAAATTAAATTAGTGATAGAATGACGGTAAAAACAGAACTTGAAAATTTGTTTTTGAGAAAAAAACCAATAAGGCTGTTGATGAGCCTGAATTCTGAAAAACAAAAATATGTTTCTGTTCTTGCAAAAGAAACCGACTGTACGTATTCTCACATCGTCAAGCTGTTGAACATTTTTAAAAAACTGAATATCGTGACGTTTGAAAAAAAAGGCAGGGTCAAATACATATCCATGACGCAGGAGGGAAAGGAAATCGCCGGCATATTTGAAACCATGATGAGAAAATTTTCCAAGTCCGATGAAAAAGATAAAAAATAAGAGGTATTAACATGACAGAGGTTTACGACTCTCAAGAGGAAAAGAAAAAGGTTGAAATAAATTATATTGAGTAAAAAAACTCTCAATATGGCGAAATCTTTTAGCTTTTTCTACAAATCTGAAAAGGTTTCCGAGAAACCGGCTGCGAATTTAATTCGCTTACTCCAAAACTTGGGAGCATTGTATTTGCGCGACATCCAAACAAAATTCTTTTTATGCACTATTTCTTATAACCCTTGACGGCATCTATTATGTCTTTAATACTTTCAAAATTTTCTTCTGTTATATTTCCAGTATTAACGATATCTGCTCCGGCTCTCACTATTTCCAAAGCCTGTTCCGGAGTTCTTATGCCCCCACCCACGATCAGCGGAACCTCTATATTTTTTTTAACTTCCTTTATCATCTCTACCGGCACGGGCTTGTCTGCCCCGGAGCCGGCCTCCAGATAAACCATTGACATTCCGAGATATTGCGCGGCCAAAGAATAATTCACCGCCTTATTTATCTCATTTCTTTTTATTAAGTTGGCGCGACCGACCTCGCCCACTTTCATGCCCGGCTCTATAACAATATAGCCCATTGAAATTGCCTCGATTCCTGCTTTTTTTATCAGGGGCGAAGCCCTTGCCTGCACCTCGGTTATCCAGTAAGCGTCCTCGGAATTCAACAGCGACATGAAGAATATCGCGTCAGCATGCGCGGATATCCCGCTTAAGCCGCCGGGAAAGAGAATTACCGGCAACGAGCAGTCCCTTTTGATCTGCATGACCGTTTTTTCCAGGCATTTCTGGTTTACATGGCTGGAGCCGCCGACCAGAATGGCATCCGTTCCGAACTGCTCGAGCATCTTTATTTTTTTATGCAGCACTTTCTCCGCGTTTGCGGAGCTCTTCGCCTTCTCGTTTATGCTATTGATTTTAGAGATGTCCGGGTCCAGCAATGTGAAGTGCATTGCCCTTTTTTTCACTTCCCTATAAATGAATCTCTTAATCTTTTGTTTCATGCTTTTCACTCTGCTCATCCTAAAACTTGGGAGCATTGCATTTGCGCGACATCCAAACAAAATCCCTTTTTATGCACTATTTCTTATAACCCTTGACGGCATCTATTATGTCTTTAATACCTTCAAAATTTTCTTATTTTATTAATGAATGATTCTATTCAGGTCTCGTGAACCAACCTTTTTGGCGTTTCTCAGCGGTCCCCCGGCGTCATAATTTCCCAGCGCGTCTAAATCTCCACTAAAAATGTAAACGTCCAACGCCCCGATTTCGATCGCTTCGGCGAGTTCTTCTTTTTTCATTTCAAATAAATCTCTATGCTTTTTCAACTCCGTCTCGTTTATAACGTAGATGCCCTTTTTTCCGCCTTTCTTGCATTCTTCTATGAGTCTGGGCAAAAATGTTTCTAACATATAGTCCGAATCTCCTGTTAAATTTGACATAGTTGTTATTTATAAAATATCAAGTATTTAAATTTCAACACTTGGCTTTTGCACCTCGTTAAATGATTGCCCGCACACTCCCATTACTATTGACTTTTTAGGGCACCGTTTGTGAAATCGTGTATTTTCAACGACCGCTGCATAAAACTCCGCAAAAAGTTTCGCGGTTGCGCGAGGTTGATATGCGTTAAATTATTCCGACCAAAAATGCCACCAAAGCTATGAACATTGCTATTTTCGTCGTTTTCTGGTTCGCCCTGGGTTTTTGAAACAGAGACACAATAAATAAAACGTCCGCTACCGCGACAACAAGAAGATAATTTAGGCCGAATATTCCCAAGACGTAGGGTAAAAAAGATAATATAACGGCCGAGATAATAAACGCGGTCGCCGTTATCACGGCCGATCTCATCGATATTATTGGCAATGTTTTCAGCCCGAGTTTTTCGTCGCCAGCAACATCTTCTATATCGCCGAATATCTCCCTTCCCATGTTTGCGATAAATGCCAGTAATGAAACCATCCATACCGTCCCGAAATTCATGGTCAGCATGGCTCCAAACAAAAATGTCGACGCGACGAACCAGCTGTCAACCGCGTTGCCAATGAGTGGGGTCCTCTTCAGGTTTCTCGCGTATAAAAATTCCAAAAAGACATTCAGCGCGGCAAGAGTTAGGCAATAAAGGTTTGCGAGATATGAGAAGACGAGACCAAGGACGAACAAGGCGATGCTATAGCATATCGCGGCCTTTTTTGACATGCTCCCGGACGGCAATACCCTGTGGGGTGCATTTATTTTGTCTATCTCGATGTCGTAGTAGTCATTGAGCACGACGCCGCCTCCCGAAATCAGAAACACGGCAACGATCGCGCACGGCAATGAAACGGAAAACCCCGCTCCCGCGATGAGTGCTCCAACGAGCGCTCCGACTGCAGACATCAGCGAAACGGACGGCCTTATGATACTGACATACGGGTTCATAGTAAAATTTTAAGCGCGATGAATATAAAAGCATTGATTTCGCGAATCGCTTAATAATGTTATCGGAAATCTGAGAATTCGGCAAACATACGAGCCGAATAAGTTCGGCGTATTTCTCCCGTCTTAAATCCAGCGCAAATTTTGGTTTAATAACATAATTTTGCATATTAAAATAATAAGAACATATTGCGGTTAAGGGAAGTTTCGCTTTAGCGAAATCTGGGGAAATTTTCTGCAAGAGATTTACCTCTTATTCGCTGTTGTGCGAGTCCGTTAGGACCAAATTGCGAAGCGATTCGAGTTTGACTCCCGAGATAAATTTTAGATATATTGTTTCATTGAATTGAATAACAGTTTAATCGCTTCATACTTCCCTTTCATCATTTCCTTTGCTTCAGGAATTGTTAATTTTTTATTCCAATCTCTTTCAATTTTATCATAAACCCAGTTAACAGCTCTTTCAAGATTGTTATTTTCTTTTCTTAAAGCAACTTGAAGTAAAGCAGGGATTGTATCAAAATGAGCCATTGCATCAGCACTCGCAACAATTTTAGCAATTATTGTTTTCGGTTTTATTGTTCCACTTCCTCTATGTGATTCGACACAGTGTTTTACTTCATCGATGATTTTTTGTGGATAATTAAATTGTTTAAGAATTTTTTCAGCTTCGGGAATACCCGTTATTTCATGATTTTTTCCACCAAATTTTATTCTTCCAATATCATGAAGCAAAGCACCTAATTCTGCAAGTTCTTCATCGACATTAAGTTTCTTAGCTAATAATTTTGCATACTTAACAACAGGCAAAATATGAAATTTCCAATTCCATTCATCACATTCCTTTTTGACAATTTCTCTAACTTTTTCAATCATAATTAGTTAAATAAACTACTTAATTTATAAATTATTCTTTTTCAGAGCGATGGCGTCGATTTCGCACAACAACCGTTGCTAGCCCTCAGCCACGTGAAATCCGAACTCGGTATGCCCGGGCGGTTCTGCCATCGGTTGGCGCGGCTCTTCATTTTCAACGCACGCGACGACTTTCTAAATTACAGTTTATGGCCGTTCCAATTCGCCTGTGCCACGATTTCCTCGAGTTTTATGCTGCACTCTCGGAACATGAGCCCAGGGCGTTAACCAATTCTTCGATGCCCGCGTTTGTCTTTATCCCGTTGTCGCAGAATACGGTCCGCGATGCGCGAAAACCTTTCTCGCGCAGTTTCAGGACTATGTTATCCGCTTTTGCCAACCGTTTTTTGTATTTTTTTGCGACCCAGTGCATGTCGTAGTAAAACAGGTCGTCGGTCTCCCCGGTTACCGTATTCACGATTTTCGCGCCGTCGAGATTCCTTTTCTTTATTTCTTCCAAAACTTTGCCGCAGAAATCTTTGTCGTGCAATTTGCCGAGATATATCTTGCCTATCTTATGTTCGTCAACAATTCCTTTTTTCCAAAGCCCGTCATCGCATGAAAGAAAATCAAATTCCGTTAATATCTCATTTGTCTTCTCAACCGAGTTTTCAACTGTTCCGAATGTTCTTATATAATGCCTTCTCGCATAACACAAGACCGGGGTAAAGCACTTGCCGTATTTTGCTAGCTCTTTTATGACAAACCCAGCAAGGATTCTGGTCCCGAGCTCTTTTGAGAACTGGCACCTGAAAGGCCGGACACCGTATTTTCTTTCGCACGCATTTGGGTATACGCCGAACAGCGTTGCGGTGTCGGTTGCCGTGACGCATAGAAACGAAAATTTTGATAAAGACCTCGCGGCAGAGTCTATAAAAAGACACGGAGAGCCAAACGGGTCGACATCGATGACATCAAATGTCTTTTCGGCAAGAAGGAGGGCGGCCGACTCGTTTTTTATGCTCACGCTTAATTTGTTAAGTTTCGCGTTCTTCCGTGCAAGCTCTATTGCGCGCTCGTTCTTGTCGTTCAAAGTAACATCGCCGCCGACTTCCTTCTTGTATCTCAGCCCGCGTACGCCCGTTGCACAGAGCGGGTCGCAGATTTCGATCTCGTTCTTAGATTTTTCTGAAAACATTTTTTTGAAAACCGACAAAACGGCAACGGAAATGTCCCTGTCGAGACTCATCTCTGGATTGTAGAATCCGTATTTTCGCCCGTGCTCCGGAATATCTGTGTCGGGAACGTACAACTCAATGCTCCCCTCCCGGACCTTCCTGAATTTCATGATATTATGATCGGCGAAAAAATTAATAAGAATTTCTCAATCAAGCAACCCGATCAACTCCGACAGTCTTTGAATCCTGAAGTCGGCGTCCATGCCCATGCCGATGACTTTGCATCCGGCCTCCCTGCCGGCGAGAAAGTCCGTTTTCGTGTCTCCAACAACAACGGCCTCGTCCGGTTTCACATCAAGCATTTTACACGCCTTTAAAATCATTTCTGGGTCTGGCTTTCCGTGCCTAACGTCATCACCGGTCACGACGACGTCAAAATATTTTTTAATCCGAAAATCATCGAGCAATTTACGCACCTCATTCCCGGGCGTGTTCGTAACGAGAGCCGTTTTGAATTTCTTTTTAACTTCTGCGAGGACCTTTTTTGCATCCGGAAATAAGTTTGATTGCGCACTCAACTCTTCGTGCTTCTTCTTGCAGTATTCCGCGGCATCGCGGCCAAGCGCGGCATTTTTAAAAAGCGCCCCGAACCCCTTAATATTCGCTTCGACGCGGTTTCCCCAGTATTTTTTTCTGAAATCTTTTTTAGAGATCGTTTCTGCTCCGAATTTTTTCAATGTCATGTTAAACGCGGTCAGCCACGTGTCAAAGGAATCGACCAGAACGCCGTCGAGGTCGAACAAAACCGCCTTGGCATCTTTTATCGGCATAACATTTCAATGAGCATAAAATAATAAATTACTTTACGCCACCGGTCATCGATTCTTCATATATACTTAAAGGCATGAGCGATGCCATTAAGTCGGTCGCCAAACACCCGCCGCACTATGAATGTCCGGGCTTAACAGTTCTCTAATTTCTTTTAGGTTGAACCCTTAGCCAGTATTGACATTTTTTATAACAAAATCCTACAAATTTAAATTTTATCATATGTTAATATAAAAGGTTTCAATTCCTTTTCCCGCGCGTTTTCTAAATTGTTTATTCTTCTTTTAAATTTTTTGGGATCAAAACTCATATCAAAAACCCCTTTTTCTATCAGTTTTTTATCCGGCTCAACAAATCTTAACAAGAAAAACAGGTCATATAAATCTCTCGCTTTTCCCTTGCAAATATTGAGTGAATCTTTTCTGCTAAAATTTCCTTTAAACCCAAAAAATCGAGCTTCTTTTCTCTATCAATAAATTGTTGAACCATATTATACTTTACTCTCAACTATATAATCCACTTGCGGTTTACCTCTTCACAAGTTCTTTTGCCACATCGTTTGCCTTTTCTATAATTTTTTCCTCATTTTCAACCTTTCCGCCCTTCATAATAATTTTTCCGTCGCATATCACCGTATCAACGCATGAGCCGTTTGCTGAATAGACGAGGTTTGATGTCAGGTCGTGCATCGGCATCATCTCCGGTTTTTTAAGGTCGATGAGCAGAATATCGGCAAGTTTGCCCTCTTTTATTTCGCCGCAGTTCAGGTTAAATGCCTTTGCTCCGTTTATCGTTCCCATGTCAAACGCTTCTTTTGCAGACAATGACATCGGGTCATTTGAATTTATCTTTTGAGAAAGCGCCGCGATTTTCATCGCCTCAAACATGTCGAGATTGTTGTTTGATGAGCATCCATCCGTGCCAAGACAGACCGTCAGTTTGTTTTTCATTTCCTTATATGGAAATAAACCGGACGCCAGCTTCATGTTCGATGTGGGATTAATAACAACTTTTACGTGATTTTTTGAAAGTATGTCTATCTCATTCTTATTTACCCAGACGCAATGGCACGCGATAACATTTGGGCCCAAAAAACCTATTTTATCTAAATACTCGACCGGCCTTAATTTATTCGTTTTAATGCAATTATCAACTTCCTCCTTGGTTTCGGATACGTGTATATGGATTGGCAGGCCGTTTCTTTGCGCAAATTCTTTTATCCACACAAGGCTTTGTTCCGAAACCGTATAAATAGAGTGAGGGCCCATGGCGAAGATTATTCTTTTGCCGAAATTTTTATTTTCCCGATATATTTTCTCGTTCAGCTTTATTTGTTCTTTCGCCTTTTCCGGGTCGAGATTATCTATAAACACCAAACTGATCGCGGCCCGTATCCCCATCTCATTAACCGCTCTCGCGGTTCCAGACCAGTGCCAGTACATGTCATTAAAAAATGTCGTGCCGGATTTTATCATCTCCAGACACGCGAGTTTTGCCCCCCAATATACGTCATCCTCGGTCAGCTTCGCCTCCAACGGCCATATCTTTTGCTCGAGCCATTGGTTGAGAGCCATGTCATCCGCGTAGCCGCGCAGCAATGTCATGGCCGCGTGCGTGTGGGCATTGACGAGTCCCGGTATTATTGCTTTCCCCCTTCCGTCTATAATCTCATCGGCGCTTTCACCGCATTTAGGAGAGATTTCGGATATTTTATTTTCTTCAATAAATACGTCCGTTTCTTTTTGATTGAGAAGACAGTTCTTTATCAAAATGCTCATTGAAACCACGTCAATACATTCGGTTTACAAGCAAATCTCTTTCAATCCTTTTGGGTCAACATAAGAAGGAAATAGATTGAATATGTCATCTTCTCTGCAAATTTCACATTCTTCACAAGAATCTTTTTTTCCTTCCAATAGAATGGGACATCTCGAATCGTCATCGATATCATAAACAGGAATTATAAACTCGCATACCGAGGGCCTGTTTTCTATCGTATCGTTTTCTGGGTCGTAAAACTCTATAATTGGCAAGTAAGGCGCACCGGCCTTTTCTTGTATCCTTTTCCAAGAACTCACCAATAAATTCTGCCCGTGAAAGATTATATGATATGTTGGTTTTTCCCTTCCCCGACCATCTTCTTTTGTTACGTCATCCGTGCCAATGTCTTTAAAGAGTTCTATGGAAGAGACGAGTCCGCCATTGATGGCATAACGGCCCATATACTTGAAAGGCGAATCTCTGAGGTCATCGAATCTGTATTTTGGGAATTCTTTTTCAATGAGTTTTCCAAGCTGTATAATTTCTCCATGCGCTTCTAGCATGTCTTCATCGCACCCTTCTAAATAATCAAATACCTGCCTAAAATCCAGTCCAACTAAAACCAGGTCTATGTCATTAAAATCTTTTCTAACCAAAGAAGAACCAACCACATAAAATCCGCACGATCTGAAAAAATATTCCTTATCTTTAAAATATTTTACACAAATATCTACGATCCTTGAAGTATCTTCTCTGATTCCAGGTTTCAAGCCTTTCAGCCATTCTTCAAAGGATGCCTGCAACATAAAAATTGTAATTACCCAAAATTTAAATAATTTTTAACTTTGATCTGCCGATCGCCCGCTCGCGACAGATGCGCGTCTTTAACCAATGCTATCGACGACTCTTTCCGCCGCGCTTTCGTTCTTTGGCTTTTGGGCGGCGATCGGTTTACGTTAATGCCCGAAAAATTTTAAATATGCGAGCATCCAAATGAATCAATAAGATTAAGAAAGGGTTGTTAGTATGGTGTGGGCATCCACAAAACTTACTCTATGGGATGACATTTACCCGACATTCAAGACCATGTCTATTGAGTATAGGGGCAGGCATCCTCATATGCTCTATAAGAAGATAAACCAACTGATTCGCGAGATTTTCAGGGTTCCAGAAGGAAATGTTCAGGAAAGGGAATATACGTGGAACAAGACGGAAAACGGCGAGGAATTTAGTGTGTGGTGGGAGGCAACGAGACAGCTGGACGATTTTAGTTATATGAGGATTGAAATAAAGCTCGATGGATTCACGTCCAACAATGTTGGCAAGGCGACTATTTCGTTTCGGCCAACTCTCGTTTCAGAGTATCCGCAGGATACGTTCTGGCAGCAAAATATAATATACGAAATGTTCAGAAGATTTTGGCACGTCGTGTTTTATAGAAAAAAGCGTAATGAATGGTTTGAAATGGGCAAAATCATGGCTGAGAGATTTGAGAAAAACATCAAGAGTTTTGTAGAAGAATTAAAATAACATAAACACTTAAAGAATTCCGTCCCGTTGGTTGACCGGCGGCAGTTCATGCCGAGGATTAATCGCGGCAAACCATTTCTGCAAATTTTACGAATAACTAAAAATGCGATGGCAGAGCAGTTCATGAAAAAAGCAAATTCGTTTTCATAAATTTTTTATACACCAACGAACAATTATAATTATGAAAAAATGCTTTTTGTTCTTTCTTTTTTTGCTGTTGCCGATAAGCCACGCGTTTGAGGTGCCGGCGGCCCAGCAAAACGTTGAAATGATTCTCATCGAGAACACGACCGGACAGTACATGTTTGTTATGTTAAATAATGAAGACAGCGCAAAGACCGCCGACATCACCTGCTCAGGTGACTGCGACATTATAAATCTCGGCGAGACATCGGTTCAAATACCGCAGCACTACTACGCGTTTCTGCCCGTTTCGGTTTCTGTTCCGCCTGGCCTCAACTCGTATAGCATTGAGTTAAAGGCAAACGGAGATATTCTGACAACCATGACGATAAAAACTACGCTCGCTCAAAGCGAAATAAAAGAGCTTCGGATTCTGGCCAATACGAGCGATGAAATAAAAAGGTTGGAAGCGAACATTTTTGAAAAATTGAAATCTCTTGAAAACGAGTTCGAAATTACATTGAACGAAACAAAAGAAAACATGAGCACGAGCGTTCTGAACAAATTCTACATCATCGAGAGCGGAATATCAAATCTCACGCAGGAGCAGAAGAGTCTCGCAACCGGAGCAGCTATTTCAACGACATCAAAAACAGCGGGGATTTTTGTTCTCGGTATAATTGCCGGTATGATAATAATTTATGTTATTTTCAACAAGGAAAAAATCAAAAGAAGATTATTCATGCTAAAGAAAAAATATTTTTCAAGAGGCTATGAATTCAAGGCGAAAAAATTCGACCAGAATTATAAACAAGAGAAATAAATTTTTAAAGAATTTTTATCCAGTCTTATTTATATATTAAAAGTAAATTAATTATGTGAAGATGTATGAAAAATAATAACTTTATATTTACAGCAATTGTTCATAAAGAAGAAGATATGTTTGTTGCCGAGTGTCCGGAGGTAGGAACTGTTAGTCAGGGTTATACTATAGAAGAAGCAATAAAAAATTTGAAAGAGGCAACAGAACTTTATTTAGAGGAATTCCCGGCTAAACAGAAAACAAGACCAATTATGACCGTTTTTGAGGTTAAAGAACATGTCAAAGATCCAGAAGTTATCAGGACATGAGCTTATTAAATTTCTTTCTAAAATGGGCTTTAAACCAATAAGGCAAAAAGGCAGTCACGTAATTTTAATCAAAGAAACAGAAAGAGGAAAAATAGGTTGTACTGTTCCATTACACAAAGAACTCAAGATTGGAACAATAAAAGGAATTTTAAAACAAGCCGGTATTTCAGAAGATGAGTTTAAAAAGTTATTGAAAAAATAAAACTATATCAATTGATTTTAACTATAATAATCATAAGCAAGACAAATAAAAACATTTAAATATAAAAAAATCATAAAAATAAGTATATTGACCAATAAAGATGGGCAACAAAACCTTTAAATTTAATAAAAATAAATATTAGGTAGCATAAAAACCTTTAAGTATGCTTAAGTTATTATTTTTTAGTAAGGTGGCTCAATGAATCAAAAGGCTAGGACAAGAATCACATCTCTTTCGCTCACCGCATTGATAGTTTTCGCTATATTATTGGCGGGTCCTGCTTCTGCTGTCAAAGTCGGCTTTATTGGTTTTCAACCTAAAGTTAAGCAGGGTGAAACAACAAGCTTTCTCGCCTATGTTGATATAGAAACAAATGAAAGGATCCCCATTCAAAATCTTACCCTTGAAATAACAGGTAGTTCTGATTCGGTAACATGTGTTTTTAATGTTGATGGAACTCCGATATCCGGTTGTGACAACATAACAATAGTTTCCATGAACAATTATGTCCATTACGGCTATGGATATATGTTTGGTTACGGATATGGATATGATGATTCTGTATGGTCAACACAAAATATAACATTCGGTTACGGATATGGTTATAATTACGGCTATGGTTATGGATACGAAAACCAACAAGGTTATGCAACATCCGAACTTGTGTACAACATCACGTGGAACACGACCGGCTTTTCATATGGAAATTATAATGTACGATTAGAAGCAAATGCAAATAATAATAATCAGAATTATAAATTTTCAAGCACAACAGAAACAATTTACGTTGCTCCAACTCAGATAATTAAAACTCAAAAAATTGATAAATTAGACCCAAACATATCTACATCTTATTCATCTGGATTAATAAGCACCCCGCTGGAGTCAATAGAAGGTTATGAGTATATTATTCATATAAATGGGACAACACCACCCGTTGAAATAACAGTTGATGTGAGAATTAATCCGCCGGCTGGAATACCAAATATGTCAGACATGAGCGGTGTGTTGACAGACTTTTATTATACAATAGATGTAAATGACACATCGTGGTATGATAATGTATCGGCAATAGAGCTAAGAATGTATTATAACCAAACTAAAGTTAAGGCGGCTGGATTAAATGAAAGCAAACTGGTGCCAATTAGATTTAATGGTACGGCATGGGTAAGACTTGACTGTGATGCATTTGGTGGATGCCCTGCAGATATGGGCGACAATTCTTCTGGCTCGACAATTATAGTAAAACTGTACGGGTCTGGTGTAAATACAACAGCTAATTATGTTTGGGCAAACCTGTCTCACTTCAGTTCATATGGTATAGGTGAGAAGAATTACACGGCTCCATCAACAACCACGACCACGATTGCCGCGTCTGGCGGACTGTCTACAACGCCGTCCAGCTCGGCCTATTCGCCGACAAAGGCAGTCGGGTATGTTGGCAAAGCATATGCTGGAGATACGAAGACATTTGACATGTCCAAGGCAAGCGATTTGGGCGTGGAGTCGGTTGACATAACATTTGCAAGCGATGTGACGAACGTCAGAATTACGATTGAAAAACTGAGCGAAATGCCGTCAACGGTCACGACGCCGATAGGCGTTATTACATCGTCCGACGGATTGGTGTATGCCTACCTGCAGATAGACTGCACCGTTTCAAACGATGACATCAACTCGGCAACCATAAGGTTCAAGGTTCCAAAATCGTGGGTAACCGAGAATGAGGTAAACCCGGACACCATAGCACTGAGCAGGTATGCGGACAATGCGTGGACAAAGCTGACGACAACGAGAACGGGCGAAGATGATGATTATTATTATTTCAGCGCAACTACGACAGGATTCTCCGTGTTTGCCGTAACGGGCGAGCCTGTATCGGCTGTGCCGACAACAACGACCACAATAGCGCCAGCCACAACAACAACCGTGCCGGGCGTCACAACCACGACGGTTCCGGTGACGACCACGACGCTGCCGCCAGAAGAGGAAACACCTGCATGGATGTGGGCTTTGGTTGTGATAGTAATCGTAGCAATAGGATTTGCCTACTGGAAGCGCGAGAAAATTGAAAGATTTATAAAGAAATTAAAGAAATAAAACCCATTTTTTATTCCTTTCAAATTTTTGCTTTTCTGCTATTGTTAGAGTTAACCTAACTCTTTGGCTTGGTTATACAGAAAAGTTGCAACTCAGTATCGTCCCGCACCCAAGGTTCTCTCGATGTTCTTCAATTTTTCATTTATGGTTTCGTTCTGCGCTTTTATGGCGGTCAGTTGCTCTTTTATGAACATGAGGGTGTCTTCCAACCTATCTATCTCAACCCGTCCGGCGCGGGGAAGCCCTATCGGCTCTCTTTCGTTCGGCGAGAACTCGTCGCGCAAGCCTATCGGCTCTGGCGGTGTTCTGAACTCTTCTCTTCGAGGTGGCGGTGTCATGGACGGCCGCCCGGCGAACGGTTCCGGGTTTTCATATGGCTTGTTTTCTAACGGCCGCGCAAACATGGGCCCCGGCCCGTCAAGCTTCGGCTCGGACAGAATATGCTCCTTGATTTCATCGTATTCTTCATCTCCCCTGTGAAGCCTGTTTCTCAACCAGCCGAACACCATATAAGCACCACGATTCTATATATGTATTTCGCTATATATAAATGTTGTTCGAAATTCATTCTCCATGTTTTTTGGACAAAATTTGCTTCGTTCATCTAATTGTTATCATCGGCTGCAAGCACATAAAATAACTCAGCGGATTCTTTTCAACCCGTGTATGATAAATAAAATGGTGCAAAATTATATCTGCAAGAGATGCGGTTGCCAAGCAAGGGATTATTTTAAGGGATTTACATATCCAAAGAGGAATTATGAAATATCAAACCCGATTAAATTTTTGATAAAAATTTCGGAGAGGTTTGCGATTCGTTTATCATGCGGGTATTGAATACAATCAACTCATGGGCATAGGAAACTATTTAAATCATAATACTATATATAGCAATTATGAAAAAGTTGTGCATAGTTTTAGTTCTGATGTTCTTGATGCTCGGCGCGTCTTCCGTGATTGCTCAAATCGCTAAGGAAGAAACGCTTCCAACATCTGTGAAAAGCGCGGGAAGAGTAAAGGTCGTTACCCCACCCGCACTCGGCGGCAGCCTCGTCAAAGCGACCGCTGCCGGCTCGCCAACAACATCAATTTCTGGCGCGCAACGAGCGTGCGTTGTAAATACGGAATCGATGAGGGAATTGGATGAGTTAGTGCGCGCGCTTAAAGAGGCAGAAGAAGCCGATGATGAAAAATTGATCGACGAGTTGAATGAGAAAATTCGTTCAATAAAGGAAGAAATAAGAAAAGATACGGAGAAATGCGAATCGTTGACAGAACCGATGATTGAAACCGCTTCAAAGAGAGTCATCGCAATTAATATTGGGTCAGCTCTTGCGGATGAGTGCCCCGAACTAGAAGATTTGAAGGCAAAGAAAGAGTACTACGAAAAGCTTTATGCTTTGTCAGAGAAAGAACTTAAGGACGCGGGATACGCCGAGAGCAAGGAAGAAATCAAGATGATAACTGAAGAACTGGAGAAAAAAATCGAGAAAATCGAGGAGGAGTGCGAAACCAGAAGAACGGGTGCCGGTAGCGCTGGCGGTGTTTCCGGTGTCGTACCGGTTTCTGAAGTAGTAGTATCGGAACCGGTTGTTGCATCGTCCGGACAGGAGGTAACTGAATATTATAAATTAAAGATTAGCAAGATAATGGCAAAAGATATCGATGCGAAGGAAAGAATAAGAGAACTCAAGGAATTGAGAAACGAAATAGACAAATTGATAGAAGAATTGATAAAAAGCCGTGATGAAATTAAAATAGATGATGTTGATGAACTCGTTACGAAAATAAAAGTAAAGCCAACGAAAATAGAGGCAGACGACGTTATAGTGAGCACGACTGAGAAAGACATAATTGCAAAAGTCAATGACAAAGAATTGAAAATAAGACCGGCGAAAACCCATGTAATCATTCTGGACAAAGCTCTTGAGGTAAATGCGCCAGAAGTGAGCATCGAAAACGACACCATAAAAGTCGGTAACTCAGAAGTCGGTCTCACCCCGGGTGACGTTATAAGAAAAATAAAGGTTGAACCGAAGAAAATTGAACTTAAAGAAGAAAACGACAAAGCTGTTTATAAGATCGCGACAGAAGAAAAGAGGAAACTGTTCGGCTTCATACCGGTCAATGTAAGGCAGGATTTAACGGTCGATGCCAACGAAGCCAGCATTATAAGAAAGGAAATGCCGTGGTGGGCTGTGCTAACATCTTAATGATTTATTTTATTGGGTAACCGTTACCGCAGACAAAACAGAAATGATAATTTCATGTGCCCGTGTCATCACTTTTTCCGAATCGGTAGTTTTCTTCCTTTTTTATAAATGCCTCTATATCTTCTCTTTTTCTTGCTTTCAAAAAATTCCTGTCTTTCAAACTCATTCATATTGACACACCTTTTTTATGTCTTTTGGTTTTACTATGCCCTTTTCGGTTATTATGGCGGTTATGAACTCGGCCGGCGTTACATCAAACGCCGGATTTTCCGCGCTCGACTTCGGGTTGGCAACCCTTTTCCCATCCACGTACAAAACCTCACTTTCATCCCGCTGCTCTATCGGAATATCCCTTCCAGTTCTGCACTTTGCGTCAAAGCTGTTTGTTGAACTCGCCACATAAAAAGGCACCCCGTACTCTTTGGCTACGATCGCCTTTTCAAGCGTGCCTATTTTATTTGCGATGTCTCCGTTTCTCGCTATTCGGTCGCTACCGACTATGACCAGGTCAACATCGCTCATGAAATACGCGCTCGCCGAGTCGCATATTATTTCGTGTTTTATTCCGGCATTGCTCAGCTCCCATGCCGTAAGCTTTGCCCCCTGCATTCTCGGTCTGGTCTCGCTCACATAAACGAAAACGTTTTTGCCGTCTTTATTCGCCATGTATATCGGCGACAGCGACGTGCCCCAGTCAACGGAGGCGAGCCAGCCCGCATTGCAATGAGTCAAAACTTTCACCGCACCGCGCCCATTCTTTTTGCGTTTTCTTATCAATCTTTTTCCGTACTCCCCTATCTTCTTGCAGTTTTCGACCGTGTTATTAACAAATTTCTCTGCCTCGCGAACCGCGTTTTTTGGATCGTTTTTTGCCCTTGAAAATACCGCATTTGTCGCGCATGTCAGGTCCCTGGCAGTCGGTCTCGATTTTTCCAATGCGAGCTTTGCCCTTTTCACATAATTCTGGTCTCCATGCGCAAATGCCTGCGCGATGCCATAAGCTCCGGCGGCGCCTATCGCGCTCGCTCCCCTGATTTTCATCGACTTTATTGCCGAAACAACCTCTTTATAATTTTTTGCTTCGCGAATCTCAAACCCAAACGGCAATTTGGTTTGGTCTATGAAACAAATCTTATTATCAGAAAACCAGACGCTTCTATACCATTTTTTCCCAACTCGCATAATAATAATTTTAAATCATTTATATAAACCTATTGTTCTCCCATAATGACTATATTAAGTTCGCATGATAAATAAGAGCCGGGGGCAACGACATTCGCACGTGGCGATTCCAGAGAATAAAGAATTGTAACGAAAACTTGAATACGGAGCGGCGAAATCGACTGGAAATTTAAATTTTTGATAAAAATTTAGGAGATGTTTGCGATTCGTTAGTCATGCGGACATTGAACGCGATCTCTATTTATTTAATAATAAAAACATTACAAATATAAAGGTTAGTAACGACGCCATAAAAAGCGAGATTAAAGATGCGTCTATTAGCTTCCAATCAAATAAAAATGAGCCCGCGATACCTCCGCCCACAAATAATATAACCATTGCGACTAGGAATTTCCACGATGCATAAAATATTTCTATCGATGTTGTTAAAAGAAAAAATGATATTATGAGCAGGGAAATCGAAAAGGCAACCAAATAACTATTTGATAAAAAAACGAATATAAACGACAAGCACAAAAACGCGAGAATAATCAAAGCGGCTTCCGTGAGTTTTGGCAAAGTGTCCTTTCTCATAATTATTTATAACTGCGATTATTTTAAATAATATATCGTTAAATAAATATCATGCTTTCGCAGATAGTCGGGTCTGTCCTGATAGCAGTCGGTATTTTTGCCATATATCTGTTGGGCAAATCAAAGAAAAACGACAGAGACGCATTTATTCTCATCGTTCTTGGCCTGGTATTCATGGGCGCTGGCGGATGGCTGCTGATCAGCCATATTGCTCCGATGGTCTTATTGAAAAAATTCTTCGGAATAATTTTCGTGTTGATGGGAGGGTTTTTAACATTGAAATTTCCAGCAATTAGTAAATACCAGCCCGGAGAGTTCACGAGCCTGGGCATTTTAATTGGGCTCGTTCTTTTAATATTGGGCGTTTATATGATAATGTTCTAACTCTTAATAGCGGAATCACGGAAAAGTCCCCGATTTTTAAATCCTGCGTAAGCTTGGTGCGTCGCGGAATCAAATTATTTCTCCGTAGCCGATCAGATGCCATACCCCGTTTATCTGCTTTGACAAAACAACTCTTTCGTTCGGATTTGCGCATATCGGTATTTTTAGATTCACCTTTATTCTTCCGTTTTGAACCCAAGCGATGGTGCCGATTGTTCTCGTGACGCCATGCGTTATTAATAATGATTCGTCCTTTTTTAGTTCTGTTTTAACTATCAGGGTGTGTTTCAAATCGATCTCTTTCAAAGTGTCGGGCAAATGAAATCCGGCGACGTTTCCCGCCAATGAATCGGCTTTCGTCAGAGACGGGTCGAGCTCTGTCTCCAGACCGATCAGACCGCCCGGCCTGCACTCTTCCAGTTCGCGATTTGCCTGCCGTATGCACGCGACCCTTGTTTTCAATGTTTTCCAGCCATCGCCAATGAAAGCCCCGGGCTTGATTTCTATCTCATCACCGATTTTCAGTCTCCCACGAACGAGCGAACCGCCGATAACCCCTCCGCGCAGTTTGTCTACGGGCGTTCCGGGCATGTTGACATCAAAACTCCTCGCTATCAAAAATTTCGCGTCTCCGTAATCCTTCTTTTCGGGCGTTGGTATGTGCTCTTCAATTGCACATATCAGGGCGTCTATGTTTATATTTTGCTGCGCGGACACGGGTATGATCGGCGAATTTTCTGCGCACGTCCCTTTGACCAAATCTTTTATTTCTTTATAATTTTTTTCTGCTTCTTCCTCGTCGACGAGATCGATTTTATTCTGGACGATGACAATGTTTTTAATTCCCGCTATATTAAGCGCGAGAAGATGCTCTTTTGTCTGTTCCCTTATCCCCTCCTTGGCATCTATTACGAGCAATGCACCGTCAATAAGAGCGGTGCCGGACAGCACGGTCGCCATTAGCGTTTCATGTCCTGGAGCGTCAACGAACGATACCGTTCTCAGAATAGAGCATTTGGAAAAGCATTTTGGGCATGTTTCGGTGGGCGAATATGGATAGTCCTCGCATTTCGGGCATTTGTAGAATGTCGCGTCCGCATAACCAAGTCGAATCGTGATTCCGCGTTTTTGTTCTTCGCTGTGCATGTCCGTTCGCTTTCCCGTCAATGCCTGAACCAGGGTCGTCTTTCCGTGGTCAACGTGACCGAATACGCCTATGTTGATTTCGGGTATTTTTTTCTTTTCCATGACAGTTCACTTTTTTCAAAAACATTATGATAACTTCTTGAAAAATCCTCTCCGAAGAGATTATTTATTTAAAATAATGATAAAGTATTTGGAGAAGCAATTTTTATAACTTTCGCGAGAAGAGGCACGCCTCGGGCAGAGGTGATCGAGAAAACCCTTTAAATGTTTGCCCCGTTTTTATCACATCGGCAATTGCGATGTTTGCCGCCTGCTCATGAGAAAATGAAAGATTCACCCGGTTGTTATCGCAATTTTAATTGCAGACGACGGGCAGTTTGTAGCGGTAACCTTTATTTCAATCGGGTTTGCAGACTGGTTGGTAAAAGTAAACGTATAAGTCTCGCCGCTTTCTAATGTAATATTAGAAGGCGTCAGATTGGCGTCATGATTTTTTGACGGGTCATTATAATAAACATATCCAATAAAATCTTTTAGCGCGTGCGTGCCCAGATTCTCACCGATTACGTACCCTTTTCCATCGACTATTCTGGCATCAGATATTCTGAAGTTTACTCCGGTGCACATCGCTTCCGACTGGTTCTTGGTCTCCGTGATCTTTGTCTGGACAAACGATGTTGCCCACGTTGCCATGATCCCGGCTATGGCCATTGTAAACGCGATCAACAGAACGGTGGCGATTAAAGGCGAAATACCTTTCGTTATTGCCATGAATAATCTATTGTATTTTGATATTTAAATATTTTTTAGAGTTAGTGGTTTTTTTCGGATAATATCTATGATGAAACGTGACTGTCCATGCAGCTCGTCGGAGTGACGAGAGGTGGCGATGAATCGCGAATCTCCACACGCATGGAAATTCCGACGAAAAAGTTAAAAACTAAAAAAAACAAATGCACTATTCTGTCAGCAACTGGTAAAGCGCCCACAATGCTCCTATCATCACAAGAATCCATCCAACCACAGCGAACAGCGCAAAGCCGTAGTTAAGCGTTCCAGCCGTGACGAATCCAGATATTATCGGCGTCAGTTCAAAAACGCCTGCCAGCAAAAACGACACCGCGCCCGCTGATATCCACTTGAATGCTTTTTCCGCTTTTCTCGCGAGTTCCGTGTAATGGCTGAATGCCAGGCACAAAAACAGCCCGATTGCCACATCAATTCCCGTTCCTATCATGTTCTCACCTAAAATTTAATTGGTTTCTGAATTTAAAAGTTTTTAGCCTTGCGCGAAGATGTCGCAATTTTTAGAGATTTGGGTCGGACACGAAGTGTCTGAGTGAGGACAAAATTATATCGAAGACTCAGATATTTTTAACCATATATGCCCCAACCAATCTATAACAGAATTTCTCATAATATTTTCTGGCTCCAACCCCGCTCGTTACTGCTATTTTTTTCATGCCATACTGCCTCGCAATTTGCTCCGCTTTTTCAAGCAGTTTTTTTCCATAGCCGCGGTGCTGCCATTTTTCTTTTTCCCTGAGACCTATGGAAACCTCTTCTCCATAAACGTGCAACTCCCTAACCAATGCGGCGTTTTTCAATTCCTTTCTAAACGGCTTGTGCGGTATTCTCAATCGCAGATAACCTATGAGGATATCGTTTTTGACATCCTCATAACTTATGAAGAACTCTTTGCCGCGAGAGGCATCGTATGCCATCTTTTGAAGTGTTATTTTTTCAGGCCTTTTGGTTTGGTGTCCAACCTCTCTGCACCTGATGCAATTGCATGCTATGTTTTTTCTTTTCATCTCTTCTTTTATCTTTTGCCTCAGGTTCGTCAAGACGGGTCCTGCAACAATTTTTTTGGAAGAGATGTCCCTCTGCACCCTCTGAATCCTGACATATTTTGGAACCATGCTTTTGACATAAAGAATTAACTCGATTGCCTGTTCAACCGTTATGGGTTTGTATTTTCCCCGTTTCCACATGCCGAAAAGCTTTGTGCCCGGGATTACGAGCGTCGGGTATATTTTTAACATGTCGGGCCTAAAGTCCGGGTTCGAAAAAATTTCATCAAAATTTTTCTTTTCCATTTCCATATCTATTTTTCCATAAAGCCCTGTCAAACCGGGCATCATATGGTAGCAGCATTTCAGGCCACAGTCTTTCAAAAGCCGGGTTGCCTCGATCGTTTCATTCGCGTCATGGCCCCTGTTAACAATTCTCAAAATTTCATTGTTTAGGGTCTGAACTCCGAGCTCCACGCGCGTCGCTCCCAACTTCAGCATTTGATTTATATGTTCCCTGCCGCAATAATCGGGCCTGGTCTCAATTGTCAGCCCAACGCAGCGATGTTTTGCAGACTCGTTCAGCTTTTGCGCGCGTTTCAGGGTCTTTCCGTTTTCTTCGTTCATCGCGTCCAAACACCTCATTACGAAGTTTTCCTGCTCATTTTTTTGCAGGGCTGGAAATGTCCCGCCCATTATTATGAGCTCGCATTTGTCGGTCCGATGGCCAGTTATCTCCAATTGGCGAATTCTGTTCGCAACCTGCTTGTACGGGTCATAGTTCGCCCTCTTTGCCCTCAGCGTCGCCGGCTCGACGCCAGTATAGCTCTGCGGGGCATTTATGCCTCTCGGGCAGTATATGCACTTTCCAGGGCATCTCCCCTTTTTCATAACTGCGATCACGGAAACGCCAGAACCGGTTCTCACAGGTTTTGTTAGCAGGAACTCCTTCAGCTTTTTTATCTTTTCTCTGGAAAAATCCCGTTTTTCTATGAACCCTATTATGTCGGCATTTTTTGGTATTTTATCGAGCATGTATTTTTTTGCCAGCTTTGACTTCACCTTTTCAAAATTTTCTTTTTTTACTTCTCCAGAAAGAATTTTTGAAACGATTTCATCATAAAGATTTTTCATATTGAGGATTAGTTGCCGAAAAAATAAAAGGCTTCTTAAAAATGCATCATGGTGAGAGGAGATAATGTCCAACTTCATTCGCAAGCGCGGATTTTTCTTGCTAACATTTAAAAGTTTAACCGCATAATTATTTACCATGCGAAACATAGTTGTTGAAGAATTGAAGGCGTTGCCGGTAGAAGAACATAAGGTCGAGGTTGTTGAAAGAAAGGGAATCGGTCATCCGGATACGATATGCGATTCCATGATGAACCAGATTTCTGTTGAATTATGCAAGGAATATCTGAATAAGTTTGGAAGAATATTTCATCATAATATTGATAAAAGCCTGCTCGTTGCCGGCGAGGCTGAGCAGAAGTTTGGCGGCGGCGAGATAAAAAAGCCCATGCTCATGGTGATAGGCGACAGGGCAACATTTGAGGTAGAGGGTCAGGAGGTAGACGTTAACGGGATTGCCATAAACACGGCAAAAAAATGGCTAAAAGAAAACCTGAGATTTGTTGACCCGGAGAACGACATGAAATATCAGAATGAACTCAAGAGAGGCTCTGCCGCATTGCAGGACATATTCAAGCGCGGCGATGAGATACTCGGAGCCAATGACACATCAGCCGCCGTTGGTTTCGCGCCGCTTACGCAGACAGAGAAGGTGGTGCTTGAAACCGAAAAATTTCTTAACTCAAAACAGTTTAAAAAAGATTTCCCAGAGTCAGGCGAAGACGTAAAGGTCATGGGATTGAGAACAAACGGCGAGCTGCACTTAACGATTGCAATGCCATTGGTTGACAGGTTCGTGAAAGACGAGAATGACTATTTCAGAAAGAAAGAGGAGTTATTGGAACAGATTAAGAATTTCGTAAATGATAAGACAGATTACAAACCTTTTATTTATGTTAATACATTGGATAAAAGGGGTCGTGGCATCGGAGGCATTTACATGACGGTCACGGGAACCTGCGCCGAGGACGCCGACTGCGGCCAGGTGGGAAGGGGAAACAGGGTCAACGGAATAATTCCCCTGAACAGGCCAATCGGAAGCGAGGCCGCCGCCGGGAAAAATCCGGTCAGCCACGTCGGCAAGATATACAATGTGCTCAGCCACAGGATAGCGAGCGAGATTTACAAGGCCGTTGAAGTAAAGGAGGTTTATGTGTGGCTGCTTTCGCAGATAGGAAAGCCGATCGACCATCCAAAGATTGCCGCCGCGCAGGTTATCCCGAAAAACGGCTCAATAGATGATATAAGGAAAGAAGTAAACGAGGTCGTGGACAGAGAGCTTGCGAACATACAGAAGTTATGCATGGACCTGGCACGCGGAAAGATCGGGGTGTGCTAAGAAATCTTTCTCTTTTCAAGTTATTATTCATTTTCCAAGTCTTCCAGAATCTTTTTGATTTTCTTTTTCAAATCGGGCAAATCTCTTTTTATTATCTCCCATGTAAGATCGATATCTACATCAAAATAAGCATGAATTAAAACATCCCTTAGTCCGGCAATCTTTTTCCATTCAATATCAGGATACTGTTCTTTGACCTCCAAAGGTAGATTCTTTACCGCCTCACCAATTATTTCAAGTCGCCTTATTACCCCATCCTGAACAAGAACAGAACTCAAGAACTCGGTTTTGGAAACATCTTTTGTAAAATTTTCTACATTTTCAATAGACTCAAGTATGTGTCTCAGAAAAATCTTTTCATTCTTTATCATATATCCTAACCTCCTCTTTTAAAATAATATCTTTCAGCGAGGGATGAATCGATTTATATGTCACCACATCAACCCTTCTTTTCATCTTTTCTTCAAGCTCCAATTTTATACCAACCAAATCAAGCAGGCTTTTTCTCCCTCTGAATTTAATCAGAATGTCAACATCACTTTTCTTTTTGGCTTCCCCTCTTGCGAACGACCCAAATATCCCTGCTCTAACCACATCATTTCGCTTGAGCACCGGAACTATGAGCTTTTTTAATTCTCTTATTCCAGCAATTCTATCGTTTTTCATTGTAATCGCCACAACACATTAATTATTTTATTACTCAAAGAGTTATTTAACTTTATCACAAGAAGTTATGCATGGACCTGGCACGCGGAAAGATCGGGGTGTGCTAGGTGTTCGCTCGTTTTAGAAAACGGGCCAGATTGATTACGGGAATCGCGAATTATCGTTTCTTTCTTCAAAATCGTATATTTTGTCAAGTTCCTCGCTTTTTTTGGCATCGCCCTCCGAAATGTCACCTTCTTCTATTTTTTCTGCTCGCTCAGTCTCTCCGGTTTCGTCTTTCTTGCCCGGGGCCTCTTTTATAAAAACGTAGATTGAAGTTAAAAGCAAAGCAATAAATAATATAACTAAAGAACCGCTTTGCGTTTGTGATAAGAGCAAATTTCCAGTTATTTTTTTTAGTGCTGTATTATCCCGTTTTAATTTAGCCATGGAGGTTTCTAATTCCTTGAGCTTTGCCTCCAATTCCCCTTTCTCTTTTTTCATCGCCTCAAGCTTTCGGTTTAAATTGTCAATATTCGTTTTTGAGTTATTGATTTCTTCTTCCAGTATTGTGATGTTCTTCTCTTTCTCCGATATTTGAATAAGCAATTCACGAATTTGTTTTTCGATCTCTTCTATCTTCGTCAGGTTTTCGACAAATATTCTTTCATATTTATAGCCATTCTTTCCATAAACGTGAACGCTTTCATATTCGACAATTTTGTACGTCACGTTATCTTTTTCGATGAGCCCGTTTTTTATGTCTTTTTTATCGAGCTCGAGAAACTGGGCGTGCCCTACACTAATCAGAAACAACGATATCAGGCACAATAAAATAATTTTATTTGACATATTCGCTCACCTTTTTTGATTTTACAAACAAGAAAAATATAATATATGAAGTCGGTATCAGGAAAATAATTATTATCAGGATTAGTTGCAAAGGCGTTATAATTACTTTTTCCGCGATTTTATTTTCCAATCTAGCATTGGTTTCATTCAAGTCGGTAATGTTATTTTCAATTATTGATATTTCGTTGTTTATTTTTTCGGTCTCGCTTTCGGTTTCATTGACGGTCAGATTTATTTTTACTGCTTCGTTTTTCAGGTTATTCAGTTCCACCGTTAAATTACTTAAAATAATATCAATATTATTGTTATTCTCTTCGAGTTTCATAATTTTATTATTCAATTCTTCGACTCTTGTCGTGTCTTCTACAAACAGGACGTCTCTAAATGGGTAGTATGTCCAATCAATTATTATAGTGTGGTTTGAGAAAGATGGTAATAAAATTTCCAGTTTTTTAGTTTTATAATCATAATTCCATTTTATATTAACATCTGCAACAACCCTGCTTGGTCGCTCTTTTGCATAGATTATCAAATTCTTCTTTTCGGGTTCACCAATTAAGCCGATTCTTAACTGGTTCTCCATTTCATAATATGACGTGTTGAACGGGTCCACCATCAAATTGGGTGCCGCAGGAACAATTAACAAATCCTTTATTTTACAAAAACACCAAACATCGTCCTCTTTCATTGTTATATTAAAAATGATTGTTTCATTTCCATTTGGAATCGTAACCGTTATGTTTCTATCTTTCTTGTTATCAATTCTATTATATATCAAACCAATTCCCATGTCCAACCCGGTTTTGGTTTTATAAATTTTAAAAGATGATCCCAAGTCCTTATCCGGTTCGACCATAAATGGCAATGCGGTGGTAATATTTTTTTCATCGGGCCGAGACGCGATAATAGTTGTGTCCGGTGTTTTGTTTTGCTCGGTATCACTTACCGTTATACCGCCAAGCTTCAAGGTATCTGACGCAAATGATTGCGGCGTGTTGGTTAATGTTACGAGTAAAAATGTCGTCAAAATACCGACCAATAGGATTGTATCCAAACTTTTCATAAACTAAAATTAAAATAAAACTTTTAAATTGCTATCTGACATTACGGGCGTAATTTTAACGCAATGTATAGAAATTCTTCAGAATTCGCCAATTCTAGCTTTTTCTTTTTTTCAAAGATCTTGTTAAAACAAAAAATATTACAGCTAACACAATTATAATGAGAATGTATAGTCCATATTCTTCAATCGCTATTGCCATGCCCGTGGGTGCAGATTGAATAGTTGTTGTTGTGACAGGAACCGTAGTTGTCGTGCTTGATGTGGTCGTAGTCGTTTCCATTTCTTTTTTCACGTTCAAAACAATCTCCTTGATTATTCCACCGCTTCTTGCAGTTAATGTATAATTCCCTTCAACATCCGGCACATCAATCGTCACATAAACTGTTCTTGTTTCATTCTCTGTAAGATTTGTAACTAAATTATGTCCCGGCGTCCAATTACTTGGAACATCTACGCTCACTTCGACGTCGGCCGGGGGACATCCAACCCTAGTCGTGGTTATAGTAATTGGTATTCTCACGATATCGTTGGCATAACACTCCAATTTATCTGGCATTGAAATGTTATATTCTAACGGACAAGGTATTGTGGTTGTTGGAGACCATGCACCGCCACCGCCGGAATAGCCGCCGCCTCCGCCACCGCCTCTGCTGGCGGGAACAGTGGTCGTCGTAGTCGTGGTGGTTGTGTATCCGGGTGGTCTGCACACTCCTTCTACGCAGTTGCCAGAAGAACACGCTATGTCATATTCGCAGCTCTCCCCATTTGGTAAGGTATTAATAGACAGATTGAGATTTATATTGCTTTTGTTTCCAATCGTTTGCAAACCCTGACTCGCATTCACACCAGCGACCTTGAAGAAAACATTTTCAGTGGTCTCATCTGAATTAAAATCCAGCATGTAATATGCTTTGTCGCCTATTATCTGCGTAGTTCTATTTAAAATGGATTCTCCGGTTTCATTGTAAACGCCAACAACTACGCCGGCCGGCGCCGACCTGTTGTCAATTTCAACGGTGCCCCAGAAACTGATTGGAAGCACGGCATACGCTGGGATAGAGAGCAGCATCATTGATAAAACTATAAGTATTATTCTCATAAAAATCACCTGATTTCAATTCTCGCATAACTCGCATCATCTTTTATTTTTATCCAGTACGGCTTATTTTCGTCGTCAGTAAATTCTGTTAATGAGTTAATAGGTCTTCCCGGAGCATAAGACAGCCACTCGGTACCGTTGTAGTAAAATATTATTTCATATTCGCCCCGTATTGATTCCAGAATGCTCGGTATGCTGAAATTCGTTACACCCGCCTCGTTAAGAATGGTTCTCGGCAGGAAGAATGAATGCCATCCGGGGCCCCATCCTTCATTGTCCGGTATTGTAATGTTGTAATTGCCTGCCGTATTAACATAAAATACCAGGGTTTCTGACAGCCTCATCTTATTGCCAGCCATGTCCCGGCATCTCAAATAAACTGCTTTAATACCGTCATGGTCAAATGTCCATGTATACGTGTGATTGAACTTGTCTGTGGTATTCATTTCATAAGCCATGTTATCGAATGAAATTGGGTTGAAATCAAACCTGCAAACAGAAGGCTTATTCGTCTCTGCGTAAAGCATGACATCCAAACTTTCAACGGTCCCGCTTGGGCCAGCCATGACTATTTCAGGCGGCCAGAAAGTATCTATTCCATAAGTCCTTGAGTCAATGTTGCCTATCTGGCCAAGACAGTCCTTTGCGTATGCTTCTACCGTTATGTTCTGTTTAAGGCACGGGTCGCAGCCGTCTACATCTATTGTTACATCAGAATTGCACTCTCTTTCCATCCAGCCAGTCCAGTCGGTTCCGTTGTGGACTCTGTAATAACACGTATCTAAGCAGTGGTCATCGTCAGTTATGTGAACAGAAAAGTCGGTTGACTGCCATGTATTGTTTGGCGGGAATGTTATCGTTGTTACCGGAGGCGTGTTATCAAGATAATCTATCTCGTATTTTATCTCTTCGTCATTGCCGAGATTGTCCTTACTATAATATTCCAACCTGAACTCTCCGTCTTCAAGTCCGGTTACATGGAAAGTTGATGAATAAATGTTCCAATCATCGGAACAATTATCAATTCCAGAACAATACCTGTAATATGTTTCATTAACGCCTGCCTTGTTGTCCGTTGCCGTCAGCGTGAATGGTGTTGATGAGTTGACCGTCCAGTATTCTGAATCGCAACGTTCTGGAGAACAGTTTGGCTCGCCAAATGATTTGGTCGTTTCGGGCGGGGTGTCATCAACAGAAACGCACTGGGCTTTTATTGTTTCCCTGTTGCCCAAAGCATCAATGCTCCAATATTCAATCATGTGGCACGACTCTTCTTCTTTGAAGAACGGTCCAGTATATTCGATCCAGCCGGGGTCTTCATAATCATGAAGTGGAATGCATGTCTCCGGTTCCTCGCAGTAACTAGCATCAACGAGCGTGTTCATGTAATATGTTGTGACGTTATCAACAGCACATGCGCCTTGATCGGTTACCGTCAGTGTAATCGGCGTCGTCGTCTTTATCCACTCGTGCAAACCGTCCGTATGGAACGGCGTTCCATAACTTTTGGTCGTATTTGGCGGGTTGGTGTCGACTTTATAATATTGCACATGAGTTTCTTCTTCGTTGCCCAATGCATCGACGCAATGATATTCAAGCGTGTGATTTGAATCCTCGTCAAAACTGAATTCGGCGTAACCATCTTCGTCTACGAATTCGACCCACTCTCCGTCATCAACTTTGTATCTCCAGTATAATGTGACATCGTTTACTGGATGTGGCTCCGGGTCTGTGCAGTTAAGTATTATCTTTGTGTTTTGCGTTATCCATGTGAAACCGTCTCCGCTCGCCTTTGGCTCGCCAACACTTTTTACCGTGACCGGAGGTTGGGTATCAACTATGTCGATCTCAAAGTGGTGCTCCTCCTCGTTTCCGCATAGGTCAACTGCCCAGTATTCTATTTCGTGTATTGAATCATTTTCGAATGTAAATGGCTCGTCGCATCTCCGCGCTTCTGACCATTCGCTCCATTCATCTTCCATGTTTTCCTTCCATCTCGACTTGCAGTAAATATGCACATACCCGCCAAGGTCTGGATTGCCAGAGTATTCATCATCTCCTGGGTTGTAATCCCGCGCACTCAGATTTATTATTGTGTTCTGGTTTACAAACCAGCACGACTCGACATCCCTTTCCCCGTCGTTTGTATAATCGCACTCAACCTTTGGCTCGTTCACAATCTTTGTTGTGCTCGGTGCGACAGTGTCTTTTATGAATGAAACGGGCGTTAGCATGCCCAATTTACCCCAATTGCATGCCTCGTCCATACCATGAACTTTAACATAATGGGTACCCTCGCTCAGCGGCGTTATGTTAATTGTTGCATTGACCCATTCGCAACGATCGTTCCAGGTTCCGTCTGTCGGATCCATTGGAAAACCGGCGCCGTTTGGCAGAGTGAAATCATCTATAAAGTATTCTGCTCTTACTATGATTGATTCATCGTCACATATAGAGGCATTGACTTCTGGATTAATTCCGCATGCCATGTAAGGCGGCGCATGAACTAAAACATTTTGTTCCATAGTTGTTGGCCCTTCTGTATCAACATCAAAACCAACCGAAGCGCATTCTCCCCAATTGCCATGCTCGTCTTTACCCCTGACATATAAGTTATGTCTGCCGTCTCCGAGGTGTGAAACACCTACATCGTTTCTATAAACATCTTCTGTCGTCTCGTCAAATGCACCGTCGGTCGCATAAAGAGGTTCTCCTCTAATATTTTCTGATGGACACTCATCAAAAAAGAACTCCGCCTCTTCAACAATTGACTGGTCTGTTATTGTTGCGCTTATGTTTATTCTGTTGCACTTTGTCTGAATTGTAAGGTTGGTTGTTTCCGGACCTTCATTGTCGCATCGTTCATCATTTTCATAAATTGTCGGCTCGCATAAACCACAACCGCAATCGTCCAGACAGCTGCCGTAGTCGGGATAGTCGTAATAATCATTGCCGACGCAACCGTCTGCCGGACACGCGCAGTCACCGTCGGAGTCGCACTCCGCACCGCAAACGCCCTTCACGCAGTATGTGCTCGTTTCTGGGGCAGAGCAGTTTGTCGTACAATTGGTGCATGTGCAGTCGGACTGGCACGTATTTGCACAAGAGTCGGTTACCGTTGTATTGTCCATGATTTTGTCATTGTCATACTCAACGAGTTTGTGGCCAAGGCAGTAATCGAAGTAGGTTTCCGAGCAGGTATTGTTTGCACACGGGTGCGTGTCGTCGCACTCTGCCGAGCATTGGTCAACAGAACACGTGTGGGTGAACGTGTATGAGCCGGTCGTGCATTGGTCTAAATCCTCATCACAAACAGATGTGAACGGCGGTGCATAGTCCCATGTGAACGGATTGTTGTCGGGGTCATTGAAGCACGTCGCTATCTCTGGCATATCGAATGGTGAGCAGTCAACCGGAGTGCCGGGCTGGCAATCATCTACAGGGTCGCATGTCTCTACTCCATTGCACCATAATCCGTCATCACAGTAAGAATCGTCCGGCGTGTTGACGCATCGATCCGATTGTTCGTCGCATGAATCAATGGTGCATGAAACTCCGTCATCGCATGTTCTCGGCGTGCCATTGCAAACACCGTCAAGGCACTGGTCATCAATAGTGCAATATAAACCATCATCACAACTCGTTCCATCTGGCTTGTTTCTAGTATTGCCCGTGTCAACCCATCGATGGTTTGTAACGATATATTCGCAATCTGCACACGTCTCGTTGCAGTAGTAGTCCCTGTACTCCTGCTCTACCTGCTCTTTTTCAGTGCATTCGCCGGTGCTTATCCATTGAGTATTGATTGTGTTGTACCAACCGTCATTATCATTGCAGTTTTCAACCAGCTGGTCATCTACCCAGCTCGTATGGTCTTGGCATGTGGTACCACAAACACAGTAATAATCATGCAACATCCTGTGCATTCTCAAATAATCATTTTCACAGTAATAAACATAATCATCATAAGAATCATTATGCCTGTTTGAATAGTTGTAATCGCATGCTCCGTTCAAACAATAGTAATCCCTTTCCTCGCACCCGCTGTCATACGGATAACAACCGTCATTATCATTACAATCTTCTGATTGATAAGAGCAGGTACATGTATCCAAATTGCACGTTCCATTATAGAGTCTTGTGTCGCCATCGCAGCGGTCAGAACAATCGTCATCACCGTCGCACTTCGCATCGCAAACATCCTTCACGCAATGATAACCGCAGTCAGTTCCTCTATCAACGCATTTTCCTTGGTTCCATTGGTTTACTTTATTACCATCGCACTGGGGACACCAGTCGCAGTTTGGGTCAGCATTACAGCTCGTCTCATCTGCATGTGAATCGCAAGGTAATGTATAATTTACAGTAAGCTCTACTAAATCATGGTGCGTGTAACCGCCATTATGACAACCGCCATTATGTGCTTGAAATTTGATTTTAAAATTATTTATATCATATGATGTGTTTATATAAGATGATACATCAATAGTTTCTGTTTTATCAGTACCTACGGATGGTAATTGTAGAGTATAAGTATGCCAAGTACCTGAGTCTTGTTCCCAAATCTGTATTTTTCCTCCATATATCCATATTGAGCCTATTTGCCATTCAAATGTTATTACAGCATCGGTTATTATTGCATCGTCAGGAATACCGGGTGTAAAGTTAAAATCAATATATCTGTTTGGATCATAATTACAATTTGTCCAGCTGCCTCTGCTTCTATATCTATTATCATCGCTCGCATTTAACTTACCCAGGTCAGAAGATGTTAGTGTGTGAGTTCCGCTTGTCGTGTCTGTCCCGGCAGTCGGATAATAACTAACAACGGTTGCAAACGCCGGCGAGCAACAAACAAGAATAAATAGAAGCGAAAGAATTGCAAAACTGCTACTGACAAATACGCGTCCCTCCATTTAAAATCACGATGTTTTGAAAATTTTATTTTTGATAATTAGATTTGTGGCAAAAACCTTTTTATTACTATCTGACATTACGGGCGTAATTTTAACGCAATGTATAGAAATTCTTCAGAGATTCCTCAAACCGGATAGCTTTCTTAATTGTTTTTTATGTAAAAAAATTTCTGTTTGTAATCGGAGTACAAATCTAAATTCATAATAAAAATTCAAACCCCGAGAAGCCATTTCCACAAAGGGATAAACTTTATTTTCTTGTTTTTATTTATCTCAATTTCCTGCTCTTTTCCATTATAAATTATAAATCCTTGTTTTATTTTGTATTTTTCCATGAAATATTTCATATTTTTTAATTCATTTTTTGTCAATTCTCTCTTGTTTTTAACCTCAATTGGTATAACCTTTTTTCCTTTAACGAGCAAAAAATCTATTTCTTTTCCGTCTTTTCTCCAATAATATTTAGCATCTATAGAACTTGCAACTGCATTTTCCATTATTTTATCATAGTTATTGGTATAACAATACGACAATGTCCACCAAGTTGGATATATCCTTTGTAATTTTTTCGAAGAAGTAAGTGTATTTATTCTAAAGTTTTTTATCCTCTTTAATAAATAAGAAAATTCAAGATAAAATATATGCCGAATAAGGTTTTTTTTGCTTATTCTTAATTTTTTTGAGATACTGTCATAATCCAAATACATGCCGGGTTCGGTATAAAATATGTTTAGCAAATTAAATAGTAAGTCATTATTAACATTCTCAAATTTTTCCGGGAGATCACTCTTTATAACTTTATCAATTATTGTTGTTCGTAAATAATCTTTAATTAAAAGCTCGTCTTTCCATTCGATTATTTCCGGAAAACTTCTTAGCAAATAAGATTCAAACTCTTTTTTAATTTCTTTTCTCCACAACTCCGAATTTTCTAAAAACCTGTTTTTTCCTTTTAATTCCAGATATTCGACAAAACTCAATGGCTTTATGTTCATAAGAAAATATCTTCCGGCAAGATTTTCCATAGCCTCTTGTTCCAGCCCAATGCTGCTGGAAGATGAGACGACAAACTTTATGTTTGGAAACGCATCATAAATTAACTTAATTTTGCTTGCCCATGCACCAAGTTTCGCTATTTCATCGAAGAAAACAAAAATTTTTTCTTTTTTCCAGTTAACATTTGTTAACCGAGAATATGTATTAAAAATTTCAATCAATTCCTTAACTCGTTTATCAAAGTTGAAATATAAAATATGTTTTGGTTCAATCTTTTTCAATAATTGCTCAATATTTTGGTAAAGCAACGTCGTTTTCCCAGCCCCTCTTAATCCAGATAATATCACTATTTGCCTGTAATCCAGTTCGTCAAGAATTTTGTTAAAGACCCTTCTTTTGTAAGGTTTTGCAAGCTCTTTACTAACACTTCCGTCTTTCCACCACGGATTCAACAATTTTATTATTTCTTCAAGTTCTTGCATAAGGATATATTAGGAAACCAATATCTAAAACTTTGGTTTCCATTTGGAAACTAATTTTTTAATAACGCTTCGGATTTTCAGAAATCATCGTTCCAGAATGCCAAATAATGGATTATGTAATTCGACAGATTATTTTTTATGTTCTCAATATTCCCGAGTCCCTCGAGTTCTCCTAAAATGGTTGTCGTGGTTTTTATATCTTGATTATTCAGATTTGTCAAATCTTTTTCAAAGGAAATACTATTAATTAAATTGCTTATTGTTTTTCCAGATCTTTCCACGACATCGTTTATTTTTGTTTTAATGCTTTCTATGTCTGGCAGATTTGATATTATCCCGCCCGTTATATGTGTGCCGGATTCTGTTGTTCGCTCTTCTGGAATTTCTGGCATGGATTTAACTTCTATCACATCCGATAGCATGCTCGGGGTGTACGATTTTCCCTTCACAACAAATTTTGCGTCCGCCCTGATCGAGCCTGATTCTTTTCCCGGAGTTACGGTGAAATAAACTGTTTTGGTTTCTCCGCCAGTGAGAATCTCTGAAGCCATGGGCTGCTCTGCTGTCCATGTCTCCGGCAGTTTCAATGTCAGGCTTGCCATGGCAAATTCAGTCCCATTGTTTGTTATTACAATGCCAAACTCAAATGGCTGGTTCGCAAACACGTTTTCTGGTATAATCAGCTTGTCTATCTTTACCGGGTCTGGAAGATTCGGGTCAAAGGTTTCGATGCTTATTATCTCACTTCCCTGATGCGTGGCTGGGTCAACTCTGTAATAGTGTGTTGAATGCTTACCGCACTTCACGTATGTCATGTTATACTTTTTCATTATTTCGATTTTTTCTTTACAATAATCGTCCGTCGCGATATCTTCCATGGTCTGCTCAAGTGCTTCTGCCCTTATGCTCAGCATGCTGACTGCATTTTCCAGATTCTCTATCCTCTGAAGCAGATAATAAGTGTCTGCGTCTGATGCAAAATATCTATCAAGCTCCGTTCCTATCTCTATTGCCGCATCTCTTGTGTGATGTTCTCCCAACAACCAACCTACGGCCTCTTTTATAACAGATGCGACATCCTGCGTTGAAATGCCGGATCTGTCCCGGGACCATGTTTCATTGTTCTCTATAACAACGTTCCACAGCTCCTCGTCTCTCGGGTCTATGATAATTGTTCTGGAAATATTGCCGGTCCCGTTTATGAAGTCCTGCTGGTTGTAAATCATGCCTGTATCGTCATATATGCTTGTATTGCCGGTTGCGATACCCTCTATGTATTTTTCATCAACTATTGTCATGTTTCCGGCATACGCCAGACTGCTTAACACAAAAAATCCTATTACAAACAAAATTGCTTTTTTCATTTAAACCAACCAAAAAATGTTATGCTCCTGAAAAACTCAAACACGAGCTGGAATATTCCGGTCCCCTTTTTTGTTTCTTCTTTTCCGTCCACGAGAGCACGTGCTTCATATTCTCCCTGACCGCTTGTCTTTACTTGTCCCAAGCCGGTTGCATTTACAGAAACGTTCACGGTGTCGTTTACAACGCTTGTGACAATACTCATGCCTTCATTTGACTCGAGCTCTATTGTTTTGTTGTTCACGGTCTGGGTTATTGAGCAGTTTCCATTGCACTCAATGCTCGTATGGACCGTTGTGGCTGCAAATGCCTGGCCTCCGAGCATCAAAACCACAATAAGCATGAATAATATTTTCATCATAATTACCGCCTGTTCTCGATCGTCGTGTTGTAATGCATCTTGTCGTTCACATATGCGTCTGCGTTAAAGTTCATGTCCTCATCGGACTCTACGACAACATCAAATAAAGAGCTGCCCATGCTCTTCATATCTGCTGCCCATGTTACCGAATCAGCCCAGTAATCCGCCGTTATGTTAAGCGACTTTGTCGCATTGACATAAAACCATATCATTCCATAACTCGTGTTCATGCCGGAAAAACTCCACGCATCGGTTGAGTTTATTGGAGCATAAAAGTTTTCCATGTAAACGCTTCCCTCACCTATGGACGCCGTCCCAGATTCGATGCCATAATCAAAGTCATCGCCAACATGGTTTGTCTGGCCAAATGAGGTATAAGCATAATCATCCGATTCGGCATACTGCTGACTCCAGCCGGTTTTTGCGTCTGCAAAAACAAATGAATTTGCCGAGCCAGTCCCGTTCAGCCCAGTGTTGTAGTCGGTGTGCGTGGTCTCGTTGTCATATCTGTCGATCACGTGCTGGTTGAGTTTCAGTTCCCCGTTTTCAATCTCAACTTCGTCAATACCGACCGCGCACTCGTATATGTCCGTGACATACTGGGAACCGCTGTATGAATCCGCGTCCATGCTCGCGGTGTCAGTAAACAAGGTGCCCGTTTCTGCCATGATGCTCGTCGCAACATAATACTGGCCCGTCCCTTGGTAATCGGTATAGCTTTCAATGGTGATGTCCCCGAGTGCCATGGCAAAACCCGAGCAAAGCAATATGCTCATGATCGCGCTGAATATGATTGTTGTTCTCATTTTAAGCTACCTTCAATTTTTCAACGATGTCTTCCAGCGTCTTGTACGCCGCTTCCACCTTTTCTATTTCTGATTTTAACTCTTCCCCGTCCTCCGCGGCAAAAGCAATGAGATGATGAAACTCGGCCCTGTACTTGCCGGCCAGATTCATCGCATGTTCTGGCGTTATCGCTGAATCAGGTTTTTCCAGTTCATGCCTTATGTCATCTATTGGTTCTTTGTACATGTCTCCTATTCCCATGTTTCACGCCCCTGCCTTTTTTGAAGCCTGCCGCAGGTTTTATCCTCCTGACAGGCAAAAAAGGAAAAAAATTGGAAAAATTGGGAAATCAAAGTTTTCTATCATTTACTGCCAAGTTATCGTTTGTGCGAATTTTACCCAGTTTGGATTGTTGTATGATTCTATTATTGAGCCTATTGAACCTCCTATGTTACTCCACTGTTTTGCAAAGTCGTAGTCTGCATGTAATTTAGCAATCTGTGTTAATCCTGCCTTATTAGCATCTCTTGGATTAATGCTATTTATAAAACCACTTTGCGTGCTTGGTCCATTATAAGTAACAGTTCCGTCGGGGTTGATTATCTTAACATTGTCCCAAATGTTCATAGTATCATATTCAACTTCGGTTCCTGAGATACTTGTTGGTTGAGCTTGGATTTCCTCTGCTATATGTTTACTTTTGTCTCCGTTGTAGAATATTTGTGTAGATTTTGCTGCATCCCAATCATAACTTGACTCTCCCATATATACATTTTGTTTAAATACTATCTGATTATATGTTGGAATTTGTCCAATACCTGGAGCCCAATGAGTTGGAACGCTTTGTTCAAATGCTGTGTTTTTTATTCTTAAGTCATCTCCGTGCAGCATCACATCATTGTCAAAGTGTCCATAGCTTGTGTCAATGTTTTGGCTAAAGGTTAGTCTTCCTGAATCCATTTTTAGATTGTTGACAAATGCTACATCGGAACGTCCATACTGAGTTACTGTAATTGTACCATCTTGACTGTATAAATCTGTTGTCTGTACAACCGTTGCAAATCCAACACTTGCGAACAATGACATTGCCATTACTGCCGTTACTAAAGTTGCGATAAATTTTTTCATTCGTCTTCACCATGTTACTCTTTGGGTATTTACTCAGCGAGAACATCGGCCCATGGGCCAAAAGGATGCGACACCCGACACCGAAACGTTTTTAAGTGTTCACTTCATAGTGATTATTGTGAGGGTGTCGAATTGCTGAGCAAGGCTCGCCAACGGCTGCCTTGTTATAGCGTCCCTCCTCGACGCTCTCACCCATCTTTTAATGCGTTTCCGAAATCCCGGAAACTTTTTCTGATGGATGAGCGTGAAATTGGTTTAACGAAGAACTGCACCCGGATTCGTGAGCGCGTTGGCATGTGAACGCGTGAATGACCGCGCTTTTCAAAGTGCGGTATCCTTTTCGAATACAGGAAATATTGCACGGCATTCGAAAATAAAAGAAACAGAGCGCGTAATTGAATTGCGATACACCCGAAAAAACCGATGACGGCAATGCTTTAATCATCATACAAATTTATTTCATAGAAAACCTTTTAAACCTATTCCCGATTTCTCATCAAAAAGTAATTAAAGTGTAATTGAATCGTAATTGAACGCAATTGAATCGTAATTGGGCGGGTTTTTTGGATTTGTTGAAAACCTGAGCATAAACAATGTTTGCATATTCTCCGAGAATGTATTAAAAGTCACTGACATAACATCCGATCATTTTGAAGAATCCGGGCGATTTTGCCGTCACCGTTTTTTACCCATAACTGCATCGTACGCTGAGATCATCAGGCTGGAGAGGAGATACCAATAAACGATGGAAAGAAAAACACCAAAGGTATCGGAGAATACGCTCGTTGGTCTCGTTACCCAGAAATACGGCCAAGTTATTGGATTATAGCATGGGCAGCACATAAGAATGCATGTTTCTACCCAAGGCGGACAGCAGCTGCAACATCCGTTTAACGATGAAAATGAGAAAACCGAGATAAATGAAAATACTAAAATCTTTCTCCAATCCGGTTTCAAAAACCCTTTGATCGTTTCTTTGCTCATCACAATCAGATTATATCACATCTTTTAAATAAATTCATCGGCGAAATTGCCTGGCGGCATGCCAGACAGATGTTTAAGATTTCAAGACCCCTAGATTTTATCGCGATCGATTTATGATTAGCAACTCCATCGTAGTAAACTTTTTAAAGTTTTCGGTTATATTTACTATTACAAAGTGATTGTATTGTGATTTTATGGTGATGATGACCGTTCAGATAAGGCTGACAGAAGACCATGTCAAGAAAATAGACATGCTTGTGAAGAAGGGCAGCTATCCGAGCAGGTCGGAAGCGATAAGGGACTCCGTAAGAAAGATGATAGAGGAAAATTTCAGGCACAGACGTTTTAAATAAGTTTTAGTTATTCGAAAAGAATTATATTTTTCTTCCGTTTTCCCATATCATTTTAAACATGGGCTCAAAGAATTCAACTGCGGCGTGGTCCGACTGTGTCCAGAACGCCAAATCCTCGTTCGGCTTTGTTTTGGCATCGCTTGTCAAACTCATCAAAAAGTGTTTGCCGTCGACAGAGCACGCGCGCGAGCCAATGTCTTCGATGTACTTAATCCCATCTATTCTCCTGACTTGCGCGAACTTTGACAGCTCTCTTGCGTGTTTTTCATTTTTTTTGCTTACGGGCGCGGCTATTTTTATTTCCACGCCGTTCTTCGATACCTTATGCAGCAATTTTCCGTGCCTCTCGTACATTTCGATTAATCCTTGCTCAGTTGTCAGGTAGTTAACGGATTTTTTCGCGTTTCCTATTATCGAATCCATCTGCTCGAACAGGGCATCCCTTCCCCTGAGTGCCCCGGAAAGGTCCTCGGGTTTTACGATCTTTATCGAGTCGTTGTAAATCTTTTCCAGATCTTTTACGACTTCGCTCGACTGTATTCTGTTTATTCTTTTGATCAAATCATCCGTTTTCTGCATGATTCTTTTCTTTGCCCTTTCCAGCGCTTCTTTCGGCCTTATCGCCACGTATCGCATCGGTTTGGCCGGCTGAATGATGACAAACCCCTTGTCAGCCAGCGACTCGAGAACATCGTAACAGCGAGAACGAGGAACATTTGACAGGTCCGCGAGCTCTCCGGCGGTGGAGTTCACCTTTGAAAGCAGTGAAACCCACAGTCTCCTTTCGTATAAATTCAGACCTATCGTCTTCAATGCATCCATTACCGATTGCTTTACATTCAACACATTTGCCATATCGTTTCACTTACTACTCTTAAGTTAATTTATATATATAAAGTTTTTAAACCTTTTTGTTTCTTTGATTTTCCGCTTTGTGGGCAATTACGGGCGTGATTTTTACGTAATGCGCGCCAAATATGATTTTTAGGGCGCGCGGATTATTAATATTTTGCCGGTCGCCATCTCGCGACAGATGCGCGTCTTTAACCCGTTCGACGATTCTTGTTGCCGCGTTCGTTCTTTGGTTTTTTGGCGGCGATATGTTTATATAAATAAGTAAATTAAATAATTATGAAGTGGTTTTAAATGATCGTGAGAGATATAATGAAAAGGAACGTATTGACGCTTACCAAAAATGCCACGATAAAAGATACGCTCGACCTGATGGTTGAAAATTATGCAGGTTCTGTCGTCATCGTTGACGATGACAAAATAGTCGGGTTGGTCACCGAGCGGGATATTCTGTCAAGAATCGTTGAAAAAGACAGAAAACTTAGTAATCCAATAGAAAGCATCATGACAAAAAATGTTATAACGATTTCACCGAATAGAAGCGTGGAGGAGGCAGCGAGAATTATGACAGAAAATAAAATCAAAAAATTGCCGGTGGTTGAAAACGATAAACTGGTTGGCATTATAACCTTGACCGATATAGTCGCGTCTGGCGTCAGACTCGAGGACGAGATAATAGAAAGCATGGCGAGATGGTTCCCGGTATCTAAAAGAACCTATGTCGGAGGTTGAAAATGTTTTGAAAAGATAAAATACTTTTTTTCTTGAAGAAAGCCGTTGGGAAATATGCCGGGTTTGTTTTAATTTCATTCCTCCAGAACCAGCGCCGACAGCAAGATTATCAATGTGGCTGAGATTATTGAGATCGCGTAGCTCAGAGGGCCTATGCTCTGTGTCTTGTACCAGATGATTAAGGCACCCGCCATTCCCAATGTTTGAGAGAGCCGAAAGAAGAATGAGTTTTATAATTTCAGTTGTGTTAATCCGCATTTTTTTCTTTCCCTATTAACTTTATCCAGGTCCCATATCTCAATGTTTTCTTTTTTGCAGATTTTCCTTGCTTTGCTGTCAATTCCAAATAAAGCAAACAAAATCTTTTGTTTTACGTTTTTCACTTTCCTGATTTTATTTATAAATTTATTCACTTCTTTTGTATCAACATTTTTTGTCTTTATTTCTCCGAGAATCAAATCATCATCTTTGATTATCAAGTCAAATTCCTCCCCATTAAACAATCCGGAATCAACTTTATATCCCTTTTTTGTAAAAATTTCTCTTATCTGGCTTTCTCTTGCTTTGCCAAGCTCCCGTTTAAAAGAAAGAATTATTTGTTCTATTTGAGATTTAAACTGCTTTATTTGGGTGCCCAATTCTGGAATATAAGATTCTTCCCTTACTGTATAAACGTATCTAAACCAAAAGCGCAAAAGATCATCCACAAAATAATATTTTGTTCCTTTTTTTGTCAGAATGTCCATTTCCATTAATCTTCTCAACAGACGCGGTAAACTTGTTACGGAAATTCCACTAAATTCATGAATTTCTGTTATACTGTTTTTATCGTTTGCTATCGAGTTCATTATCTTAACAAATGTATTGAACCCTCTTTTTTCCAGGTTCTCCTCTATTAAAAACTTGAAATAATTATAAAGCGTGCCGGAGGAAACGAACAGCTCATCGGCAATCGCATTTGTGATTAAATTTGTAGAAACCCTGTTTAGCGATTTCCTTTCGCAAATATCCCTAACTTTAAATGTTAAAATATCCAGATAAAACGGGTTTCCATTTGTAAAATGTATGAAAAAATCTATCTGAAATTCATTTATATCGAGTCCATAAAGCTTTTTTCTTATGAACTTTCTCGCAGATTCGTATTTAAAATTCTTTACAAACATGATCTCAAAATGTCCGTACAATGGTGATTCAGTTAAGCTTACCATCTTATTCATCATGCTGACTGCCGAGCCGCTTATAATGTACATAATATCTTGTTGCATGGTCTTTTCTCTAAAAACATCTAACGGCGATTGAATATGTTTGTATGATACTATTCTTTGAAATTCGTCAAAAACTATTACTATTTCCTTACCTGCTTCTTTTTTTGCTATGTTAAACAGATCGAATATCAGCCTATATTTTTCATTTAATGGCTTATCTAAAATTTTTAGTGCTGCGGAAGAGGTTTCGGGCATGAATTTTATCAGCCTGCTAATTATCTCCTTCGTGTCATACCAACTTTCTATTTTTATTTTTTTGTAGGTCGCTAATTCAAATAATAAAGAATTTATACATTTGTCTACAAAAACTTCCGCATTAACTTCCGGCAGATAAATATAAACGATAATTATGTTCTGATATATTCTTTTCAGTTCAAAAATTATTGAAGTCTTGCCGATTTTTCTTAAGCCTATGAGTGCGACATTCCTTTTTTTACCTTTTTTGTATGAATCTATTCTTCTCTTAAGGAGTTCCAATTCCTCTTTTCTGTTAAAGAAATCTTCGCCCTTTACCGGATCGCCAACCAATGCAATCACCATTATGTCATATAACATAATGTTATCAAACATATATTTAAAGATTTCTTCGGTCTCCAGAACCAGCGCCGACATCTTATCAAAACGGCGGATATCGCATAGATCAGAGAGCCGATAGAAATTTACCTCTCGAATAATTTATCTATACGAAAGCCCGGATTATAACAATTTTATTCCATCTCTGTGAACTTGTTCGATCAATCTGTCTTTCAATTGCCTGAAATCCTTTTCTGTAAAGAAATGTGTTTGTATTTCTCTTCCAAATCTTTTTTCTAGCTTTTCATTGATTTTCTCCATTTCTATTATTTTATTTGTTTTCAATTCTCTGTCCGTTATTATTGCTATATCTATATCTGATTTTTCTGTATATGAGCCCTTTACAATTGAGCCAAAAACATAAATTGATTCTGGATTTATCGCTTTGTTAACAAGCCGCGTGAATTCTCTCAATATGGTAACGATTTTTTGGTTCATGTTATTGAGGTCTTTTCTTTCATGCATAATAATTTCGTTGATGATCAGAGAATATTTATTGGCGAGATTTATTTTATAATAAGTTTTCTTGCCAACTTTATTTGCTGTTATAATATCGTTTTTTAATAAAATATTAACTGCGTTGAAAATTGAATTTCCACCAAGTTTGGTTATCTTCTTAATTTCTTCTTTTGTTATACCCTGCCCCGGTGCTTCTGCTAAAATAATGAGTACACGCCAAACTGCCTTTGAACCAAGTACGATATCTACCAACATACAAACATCACATCGGTTTCTGTTTGTAAATAGGAAATATGAGCAACCTCACGGGCGATTTCCGTAGTTTTCAATAAACTAATTTTTCCATAATTCTAATAAAAATTTTAGCAATATTGCCGATAAACCATTTTGCCTTTCTATCATAATCCAAGTTTTTTGTCAATGCTCTTGGAGAGTAGTATTGGGCTTTTCCCTCTCTTTTTTTCCCGCTATAAGAAGATATGGTATTTCCTCGGGCTGTAGTTCTTTAATTCTCTTTTCTGCCGTTTCGAGAAGATTTATAATTCTATTCTTTTCATCTTCATTTTTGATAACCATTTTTAATCCGTCAACAGTTTGTCTATGAACGTTTTGGCCAGTTATTTTGACATTATGAATTTTGCCAAGGTATAATTTTGCGATGTCGTGCATGGCATAGTATGCAATAATAATTGCCCATCTTGGGTGCTCGCGCAAAATTTTTTCAGCCAGTTTTATATCATCTTTATATGCAAATTCATGAAACTCTATCCATATTTTTCTTTCGATTTCATTTAATCTTAACATTATATCACTTTTATGATATTACTCTTTAATATTTAAATATGATATCACTTTTATGATGGAAAATCATCACTTAAAGAATAATTTACGTTTTTAATATTTAAAGATTTTTTACTCTCGCATAATTGACAAAATAGACTTCGTTTAATCCAACGCTATCCCTTTTCGCGAACCAAAATCCGCGATAGTTATGTTTTTCAAAGACGAGAGAACACGGCTTTTATTCCTCCAGAACCAGCGCCGACAGCAGGATTATCAAAACGGCGGAAACGGCCGATATCGCATAGCTCAGAGGGCCGATGCTCTGTGTCTTGTACCAGATGATTAAGGCACCCGCCATCCCCAATGTTTGAGAGAGCCGAAAGAAGAATAATGCTTCATTTTTTTGATTAGTGGTTAAACGTAGGATTTATATCGCGTCCCGCCTCTCAAAATTCCTGAGACGGTCTTCAACCTTTTCTCAACCTTCCCAGCCCATTTATTCCCCTTATCTCTTCTCAGATCGCAGAATAGACAGAACGTGAATAGCACGAAAGTTAAACCAGAAATAATAAGCCCGATCTCAGACCAATTCTATTTTCATTTATTCATATCCATTAATCGAATGAAGCTTGGTTTACTTTATAACTCTTTCTATATCCTTCAAATCAAAACAATAAACCCTCTTTCCTTCAAACTCTTCTATCTCCTTGGAAAAGGACCTTGCAAATATAGCAAAACTCTCCCTTCTCTTATCGTTATGCCATTGCACGTATCGAGATTTTTCAACAAGCTCTTCGGCTATCTTCTTTGCATTAACTTTACTTTGCCATTTGCACTCGCAAAACAAAATCTCTTTTGCATGCTCATTAAGAGCAACGATGTCTATTTCATATTGATTTTCTCCTCTCGATTTGTTGGGAATTTTTCCCCACTGTTTTCCAACTTTTTCGATAGAAAACGGTAATTTTATATCTCCTTTTTTTATTAATTCCATGATAATTGATTCAAATTTTTTACCTACCCATGAATTAAGATTTCTTTTAAGAAGTCCCGCAAGCTCCACTTCTTCGCATCTTTCTATCAACTCTTCATATTTCCATATATTTGCAAACCAAAAATCTGCGAGATTGGAGTTTATTTTATACACACCCCTTTTACCGTTTAGCAACGGAACCTCTCTTTTAACGAGCTCGAAATCGTTTATGAGTAAAGATAAATACTTTGTAATTTTTGTTGGCTCTCTTCCAACAAAATTCGCTATTTCAGACAGTTTTGTATTTCCACGTGAAATCGCTGAGAGAATCGAAAAGAACGTTCTATACTCCTTTCCGAATTCTTCTTTTAGCATCACTCTTACTTCCTCGTATAGTGCTCTTGGATAATATACGAACATATCTAATACAAATCTCTCCAAATCGAAGCTTCGCATCTTCTCAATTAATTCGTAGTACTTAGGTACTCCCCCGAAAATCGAGTAAAGTTTAATAGCCGTTTCGAAATCGAGTTTCATATCATTGCATATACGCGCTATCGTCCGAAACTCCAGTTCCCGTAATTTTATTATAAAATCGAATCTTCCGAAAAGAGGGCTTCCGTAGTTTTCGATTAAATTCTTCATAGTTCTTATTAATGAGCCGGAAACTACTAATTTAGGTTTGTGTTTATCTATTAATCGCTGCAAGTCGAAGATAAAACTTTTATTAACCTTCGTCACATTTTGAATCTCGTCTATGAAAATTACCCTGTCCTTCATGTGGGTAAAGAGATATTCGAACAAATCCACGAATGTATTTACTCTCGGAATTTCATTATATTCGTTTGCCCACTCGTTTATAATTTCTTTTTCTGATTTTTCTGCAGAAATGAACAACGTTAACCTGTTTTTCTTGTAGAATTCCTCTATCAATCTCGTTTTTCCTACCCTTCTTCTGCCAACTACAGCAATCCCGAAGTTTCCTCTTAAATTTTTCAACAATTCAATTTCTCTTTCTCTATCATAAAATTTCATTTTTATACCCAATAAGTATTATACCCGTTAAGTATTTAAATGTTTTTTGCCGCCGCGTCTCAAGCCAGTCCCGATAAGCGTATTTAATGGCGTGAATAAGTCTTCGCGAACCAAAATCCGCGATAGTTATGTTTTTCAACGCTAATAGCAGAAATATGAAAACCGGGCTGATTTGGATGTCGAGCCCTTCGGCATAAACGCGAATGACAACCACCCGCTTTCTTGCCATAGACGGGATTTCAACAGAAGGGATGATATGAACTTTGTTCTTAGTGTAAATGCGGATGAGTGCGGGCTTACAGCGAGAAGCTCTGGCGGGATTTTCCACAACAGATGCCGGGCGGAAAAGAAGCTCACAATATGTGGTCGTCTGATTATAACTTTGCGGGCGGCTCTCGATAACAGTAAAAACTTTATATATCCCCAACATTACTAAAATAGTATTATGAAGGAAATAAAAGGTTTGAGCAAAAAAGAGCAAGAGATATATTTCACTTCTCTGAACAGAGAAAATTATATACTGAGAGCAAAGCAACTTTCTCAACAGTTCAGAATCTCTGAAAACTATGCAAGAAAGCTGCTTTTTGGCTTGGCAAATAAAAACTTTGCATATAGAATCATGAAAGGGACTTATATATTGAAATCTCCTGAAATGATTGTAAAAAAGAATTTTATAAGAGATATTTTTCAGGTTATGGATCAATTACTAAAAAAATATTACATAGGTTATCAATCCGCCGCCTATTTTTACGGTGCTGTTGAACAAATACCGTTTGCGATACAAGTAGCTGTTCCAAAGCAGAAAAATAATTTAATGTTCGGGGATACAAAAATAGAATTTTATCAAACAAAATACTTCTTTGGTTTTGAAAGAGTAAAATACGGGGACCAATATGTTAATGTATCTGATAAAGAAAAAACGGTTTTGGACTGTTTAATGAGGTATGATCTGTGTGGCGGTTTGGATGGCGTTAAAACAATAATTTTGAATCTGGTTAAAGAAATAAATGAAAAGAAATTGTTAAATTATGCGGGACGGATACGACAGTCGTCCTCAAAACAAAGATTGGGATTTATTCTTGAAAAATATTTTAGTAATTATTTTACAAAAAAATTTTACTTTAAACTGGAAAAACAGATTGGAAATAAATCGTATTTACTTGATTTTACCGGGAAGAAAAAAGGGAAACTGAACAGCAGATGGAGAATAATAGAAAATGTGAAATTATGATTGAAATAACTAGAATAAAAATAGAGAACTGGGCATCGGTTTTGAAGATAGAAAACCTAATTTTAGCAGAGCATGATTATAGAATTCTTTTTCTTTTAAAAGATATTTATTCCCACCCGTTTCTGTCAAATAGGCTTTGTCTAAAAGGAGGTACTGCAATAAATAAACTATTCCTGAAAGAGACTTCCAGGTTATCTATAGACTTAGACTTCAATATCATTGGCGAGAAAGAGCGGGTTTTCAAGGAAAGAAAAGAAATTAAAGGCAAATTAATTGAGATGTTAAGACGGCAGAAAATGGAAAAAATCAAAGTTAAAAGTAGATACGATGAATTAACTGTTTCTGGAAGATATAAACCAATTTTTGGTGAAAAACAAAAAATAAAACTTGAGATTTCATATATTGAAAGAATTCCAATTTTAGATCCTGTTGAAAAGGAGATGAAAATACCTTTGGGAAAAATTAGGGTTAAAACATATAGAATAGAGGAATTATTAGCAACAAAAATAAGGGCTTTGTATGATAGATTAAAAGGGAGGGATATATATGATTTATATTTTTCATCATTTATTGATTTTGATAAAATATTGTTGAAAAAATTAGTTTTATTCTATTTTTACAAATCCGGAAAGATTTTCAACCCAAAAATATTCTTTAGAAATATTGAAGATAAATTTCTTTCTGAAAAGTTCATTGATGATGTTTCTATTTTTATAAAGCCGACTACAGAATTTTCAATCAAAAATAATATCAAAAGAATTTTAGAGTTCTATTCTTTCCTGAAAGAATTTGATGAACATGATAAAAAATTTATTTTATTGGCTGAAAAATTACTTGGAATGGAATTAAGCTCAAAAAACTTAAAATTGATAAAAAATATTAATTATCCATTAGATTTTCTATTTGATGATCTGGAAATTTCGGAGAGGGCAAGAAAAATGACGATAGAAGAAATCAAACCAATGAAAAAGAAATAGAGCTGAAAGCGAGAATAATAAGTAAGGCATAGACTATTGGGTGTTGTTAGAAAATGAAAAAACCCGATTGGAATATTTCTTTAAATCATCAAAGAATTCCGGATGAAATTCAACTTCATATTCATCAAGCATTTATACCCTCTTTCTTCAAAAAATTAGAAAAATCTTCCTGAGTTAAACCCTTTACTTTCCCTTCTTTCACGTCTTTCAATCTTTTTTCTATAATTTTCATATTATCCTGCTCTGCCATTTTTTCAAAATCATCTAATGCCCGAAATCTCTGTCACACACTTAAATGCCTCTTTTGGAATTACAATATTCTCCTGACTTATTTGCTGTTGCGTTTTTTCCATTTCTTTTAACATTTTTATCACCCTATTTATGATATCATTTTATCCAACCAGAACTGATTTGGCTTAATCCAACGGTATTCTTTTTCGCGAACCAGATTCTACGATTTTTATGTTTTTCAAAGATATGAAAACATGGCTCTTTTCTTCAATGACTTTTTTCAACACTCTTTCTACCTCTTCTACAAATTCTTCAACTATTCCAAAAGCAGACAAAATGGCATCTTTTGTGATTTCTGCCAGTTCATCTATCTCCACGTAATCTGCCTTTGTTCTGAATAAATAAGTCCTGTCTATATCTGCTCTTGTAAATGTTGTTATTATTCCCCGTCTCTGAAGGTTTGTTATCTTTATCCAAATTTTATTTTTATCTCTTGGGATATTTCCTTCTACTTCCAATAACAATGCTCTTGCAGCATTCTCCGCGGCAAAATAAATGTCATGAGCAGCAGATTTAAGAAAACCGGACTCAATACTGTTATCAGCAGCATTTAACTTTATTTTTGCCTCTTTCAAAAAGTTTTTAATTCTTTTTTCCGTTTACAACGCACCAAAATACATTGGTGGTGAGTTGTAAAACGCAGTGGACTTTAATCCACTTGCGGTTTACATAACACCAAATAATTCCAATGATTCTTTCAATAAATCTTCTGTTTTGTTTAAATATTTTATAATTATTTTCTTTTCAATTTTTTCAGCTTTTTCCATATGCTTAATATAAATTTTATTTATATCTTTTAATAATTTCGAGTATTCTGGGTTTATTTTTTTGATTTGATCAGGTAATTCATGTTTGGACCCGGGAATAAATCCTTTCATTAACAATATTGCCCTGCAACAATCTCTTACAACATTTTTTAGTGGTATAACTGCAGATTCGTAATTAGTTTGAATTAAGCTTTCCGCTTCTTTGAAATTTCTTTTTGCAAAATTCAATGTTTCTTCTATGTGTTCTTGCGTTGGAAGTGGCAATTCTCTTTTTAAATATTGCTGATAAAAACCGCTATCATAAAGAATTATACCGTCTTTTATAAGATTGATTATCATATCATTTCCCTTTCTGTAAAAAGAATCAAAATTTTCTTTTGTGTAAATATGCTCTTCTATCAGATACCTGTAAAAGCCAAACAAATCTTCAATTAAATCACTCGCGGCTTTTTTTGTTTCTGAAACTTTATCAGTAATTATCATCAAATCGATGTCGCTTTCTCTTGTTTCTATGCCTTTAGCTACTGAACCAAACAAGATTATAGATACAATATGTTTATTTTTTTCCAGATTTCTGACAAATTCTTCTAAACCGGCTCTAAACTCCTTTTTAATTTCCAATCTTCTTTCAAGATGAAACAATTCAAGAAATTTTTTTGCTACTAAATTTTCTAAATTAAGTTTAAATAGTTCATGGCGTCCCGATTTTCTTATTGTAATAACATTTTGATTTTTTAGAATTTTAATTAACCTAATTGTGTGGGTTATACTAATTTCAGCTTTTTTTGCTAATTCGGATGGATAAAACTCTTTGTACGGGCACCTGCACAATACTCTGAGCAAAGATGTCCCGGCCTTTGTCAAAATTTCATTATATAACATATTAATTATTTTTATTTATAAGTATTTAAACTTTATGTTAAGAAATTAACATTAATGTTAGATATTTAACTTATATATTAATCAACTTTCTGTTTAATTTTATACAGTCTCTTGAAATAAATACCATAAACTTTTTTTCTTCTTTCAACAACTAAAAACCTTTGCTTCTAACATCTTCAAAACCTTTCTTTGTATAATATTCTGCTACATGCGATCATACAAATCCAGCTACGCCAGTTATTAATATTTTCGTTCCAAATCCTGCAAATATATTTCTTATCAAAGTTTTTTATCAAATAATCCTTACGCCATTTTTTATTATTTCTTTTACTAAAGGGTCTTTTTTATTTTTATAAAACAATTTTTTCTCAAAAAAGTGAAGTTCAATGCTCTTTTTATAAACAATTTCTAATTTTTGGGTTATTTTTTGAATATTTTTTTTATCAAATATCTTTGGTGTTAAAATTGCTATGTCTACATCGGATTTTTCATTATAAATTAATTTGGAGTAAGAGCCAAATAAATAAACTTCAATACCTCTTATTATTGAAAGCTTTGAAACCAGATCCAATAATAAAAGATAAACATCAAAAGGCAGCTCTTTCAAATCCTTATATTGTCCCGAAGAAATGTCTATTATTTTCTTTGCATTTTCATTTTGGAAATTTATTTTATAAAAATTCTCTTCTTTTTTTAAAATTCTGCTATATACTAATCTCAATAAAGCTTTATCTAACGGGACATTATTTAGCTTCGTTTTTTCTTTTATTTCATTTCTTCTGAATCTTGAACCGGGGGATAAAGAAAACAAACTTATTATTTTAAATGAATCCAAATCAAATATCTGATTAATCATTTTTCTCACCCAGCAATTTTTCCATTTTCTCTATATAAGGCTCTACAATTTCTCTTAAAAATTCTTCTGATCTTTTTTCATAAATATTGTTCCCGTATAGTATTGTGCTTTAATTCTCTCTTTCTTTGCTTCAAATAAATCATTTGCTAAATTAATAAATTCTCTATAACCTTTTTCAATAAGATTCAGAATTTTTCTATTTTTTATTAACTCTCTCAAAACCTTTATTGTTGTTGCATGCACTTCTTTTTCTATTTTTAGCCTGAATTTTTTCGCCAGAAATAATTTCGCAATATCATGCATGGCATAATATCCTGAGATTATGCTCCATCTTGGAAAATCTTCTATATTTTTCTTGCAATGCCTCAAATCATCTTTATATGAGTTTTCAAAGAAATTTATGTATCTTTCAAGTTCCAGTTCTCTTATTTTACTTACTTTCCCTTCTTTCATCAAGGTTTCTATTCTTACCATTTTTTACCACATATATGGTATTTATTTGTTTTTATTTAAATACTTTACCATTATATTGGTATTTTTTATACTTTTTCTATTTCGCCTATGATTTCATGGCTTACTCTCGCATGCCTGTCAAAAACAAACCCGCGTTTTTAAGTTTTTTAATAACATCTCTTGCTGTAAGTGTTGGTAATTTTGTCATATTTTTCTCACTAACATTACCATGCCGTTCAAAGTGTATTTAATTTTCATGTGCTTAAAATTTTTGTCATGCGTTCACGCAACAGGGATTTTAACAATTTCAATTACCGGCTTTTTTGTTTAACAACAAATGGCAAAGGGTCTTCGTGCTCTATACGGGATTCAATAAGTTTTCTCGCCACATCCTGCGCCGTTTCCGCTGTCTCCGCTATCGTCCTTCCCTGCGCAACCAGCCCATGAGTCGTCTCACTGGTTGCCAGATATCCACTTTTTCTAATTCTTCAATCTTAATAGATATGAGTCGTTCAGCCATTTTTCATCACTAATTTTAATTTTTCTCTTGAATTTATACACTTAACCAAGAGTAGGACATTTAACATTTTCTACGATTTTTATATTTTTCAAAAATAAGGTTAAAAAATGAGAACATTCTTTGCTTTTTTATTAACTCTTTTCATGCTAACAGGACTTGCTCCATTCTGATAAACGGTTGTCCGGAATTTATTCTTCCAAAACCAGAATTTACAAGAGAATTATCAAAACTCCGGATATGATTACAAATAATTATCAATTTACTTTCTGTCTATTTTTTCGTCTTAAATAAAGTCTTCTATTTTTTCACAAATTTCAAGAATTTCATCTTTCTTAAACTCATATCCTTTAATTATCGCTGTTATTATTTTTTTTATATAATTATTTTTCAATTGACCGGCCAGCTCACTTCTTGATAGTGGAATTTCACCATTTTCTATGATTTTTATTCTTGCCGACTGCGTAACAAAATTTTTCAGTTCATTATTTGCATTTTTTAAATCATTGATTTCAATGAGTTTGTATATTCTTTCAGTATTTTTTCTTATTAATTCTTTTTTGATTTCTATTTGCTCTGTTGTAGGAAAAGGCAGAGGCTTTTTCAAAAAATTTACAATAAAGTTATTATCATATAATATTAATCCATAAGCAAGAGATGTCAGAACAAAATCATCACAGTCTATATATTTTTTTTCAAATTCATTTGGCTGTAATAAAATTACATTTGTCTCGATTTTTGGTTCTATATCAAATTCCTTTTTTGTAGATATGATTAAAAAATCTACATCACTTTTAGGCATTCTCTTTAACCTTGCCGTAGAACCTACAATCAAAAACGATAAAAGACTCTTACCCATTTGCAGTTTGAAATAGTCAAAAACAGAAAGAATTTCCTTTAATATTTCATTATTGATTGTATATAACTTTTCCAAATCAAACGTTTGTTTTAGATTTAAAACCAGCAAATTATTTTTATCAAGCGAATATAATTTGTTTTTCTTTTTTACTAATCCACATTTAATAAATTCATTCAAATTTTTATATATCCATGTTCTGCCAAGACCGGATTTTTTAACTAATTCCTTTATACTCAATTCCTTGAACCAGTTTTCTAAAAATATTCTTAAAATTTTTATCTTTGCACCCTCCAATATCATATTATTCCACCTTTTTTTAACTTTTCTTCAACTTCAGCCAGTGAACTACTCCCAGCTATCGCAAGGAGCTTCCAACTTCAATGGTTTCTCCAACCATATCATCGCTGGTTCTGGCTGGTTCACGACAGCCCATAAGTGCTAAAGAACCTGCTTTAGCACCTATGTTTATTGCCGAATTTATATCGGCATTATACTCCAGACCGCAATCCAGACATCTGAACAAACTCTGGCATGGTCTTTCCGTGTTCTTTGAACCACATTTATGGCATGTTTTTGATGTA
>Ga0190306_1000009_pt1 | contig 100475 bp, 96 predicted proteins | sample 48700734_MG_FD_161657 | JGI IMG/M metagenome (GOLD analysis project Ga0190306, IMG submission 161657) | Hydrothermal vent sediment bacterial communities from Southern Trench, Guaymas Basin, Mexico - 4870-07-3-4_MG | ecosystem: Environmental > Aquatic > Marine > Hydrothermal vents > Sediment ... | reverse complement strand
GTCCATAAATCGGACTCAGATAATACATCAAACCAGATACCGCATTGCCCCATTCATCATACACACCCAAAATTGTAGTCCCATGTGAATAGAGCACTCTACCCAGAGCCTGTATGCCCGCTTGCAGCGCCATGCCCAAATTGAAGAACACCAGTGGGACAACGATCGCATACGAAAAATGCGCAAGCTTAATTGGAAACCTGACTCTACCTCTACCTCTTCTTTTCAAATATCCCGGTATTCTTATCTCTATACGAACACACACCAGATAAACCACGAGGAAGAACAAAGCGATTGTTGCTATAAGTGCGATAAAGTGATGTTGAAAGAGGAAAACCATTCCAGCCTCGGACATCTCGTATGGCTCCACTTGCTTCGCTATTTCTATCCATCTCGGTATCACGCCCACCGCCCATCCTCCGGCATCATGGAATGGGCTTATAAGCGCTGTAATTATCTGGTGCGAAATATTGGCAACGATAAAAAGCCCCAGTCCAGACCCTAACCCCCATTTCGATACCACTTCCTCCATATAGTATATCAGCATCCCGCCAATGAAGACCTGAAGGAAGAGCAAGCACGAAATGAACCGCAGAGATACGCCAAGTTGTGATGCTATATCCTGATTGGGCATATAAAAGCCCCTAACGTAAGTAAAGCTTCCGAGAAACACGAAACAAAGAACGAGCAGCTTCTGCATGTTCAGATAAAATGCCTGGTCCTCTGGGTTGGTTAAGTCGAGCTTCATTATCTTTGGACCTGCTAAAATCTGTAAAATAAGCGAAGCATTTATGATTGGCATAATACCAACGGCACTGAGTGAGAATCTTTGCCCCGCAAAGAATGCTCGCCATCTACCGAAGAGGGCTATCGCTTCTGGTGATAGTCCGAAGAGGGGGATATTGCCCATGGCAAAATAGAGAATGAGTATGGCGATAGTAACAAGAAGTCTTGTTTCAAGTGGGACATGCCTTTTTGGACGTTCAACCATTGGGATTTTACTTAAAAGTGGTGCTAACTTCAACTTTAACTTATATCCCCATCTTTTCACTCACGAGTTCACTCCCCCTCTCCTTGCCGTCCTTACTCTATCCTCTATCCTATACCATACCAGAAATAGTGAAATAGCATAAATAGTTTTCGCTCTTCCTTCTCTTCCTCATCCTGGTGGGCGTTCTTCACGATTGGAAATGTTGGGGGGATGGGCATGGACAAAAAAATTAATATATAGTTTAACAATATTCCAGAAACTCTTTTAAAAAAATTTAAACTAAGGCAAACCATATTTATAATTTTCTGTCTATCTCTTTGCTATATAGAGCAAAGGAAAGCTCAGTAAGGGAAATGAAAACTTTGATCGTCACCTCATCTCTATTGCTAATAGTCCTACTCATAGTCTCTGTTGTCCTTGTAAATGTAAATGCTGATATCATACCTATTGAAAAAGTAGATAAGAACTGTATAGGCAAAGAGGTAACAGTCTCGGGTATCATCACCTCACTAAATAGCAGCTTTGAGTCCGATGATGTTCAGACCTATGAGCCAGGAGAAGTGGGTATTCTCACCCTGAGCAATAATGATAGAACCCATAGCATACTGATATGTGTGAACCCCAGGCTCTGGAACGGTAAATTTTACAGAGGGCAGCATATAGTCGTTACCGGACTGTACACAGGTGGTATACTCTATGCTGACCGGGTACATGCATATATAGAGGAGGGATATCGCGATAAGAAGATAAAAGAGCTCTCAGAGCTGTACTACATGGCGAGTGTGCGAATAAAAGGGGTTGTAAAGAAAATAGAAGAGACGATGAGAGAGACTGAACTTACTGTTAGTGATGGTACTGGTGAGATAAAGATCAGGTATCCAGGCGAGCTGAAGGGTATAAAACTGGGAGAAGAAGTGGTGGTGGAGGGTAAATACAATGGGGATAAGATATATGCATTCTCAATCCAGAAGAAACCTGAACCGACAGCAACTCCCGCACCAACACCCTCACCCTCCCCTTCACCGAGTGCTACACCTGCTCCCACACCAGCTCCTACACCTGCTCCCACGCCTGGAGCAGAAGAAAAAGAAGCATCCCACTCTATCTTCTACATCATTGCCGGTGTGATGGGAGTAGTGATAGGTCTTGCCACCGCCCTCAAATTACGTGAAAGACGCATGATGGAGTATTACGGTGCCGAAGAGATGGTGATGTCAAGATTTTTCCGTGATGCTTTTAGATATCCACTCCAGAGGAGAGTTAATATCCTCATAGGTGGTCTGCTCTGTCTATCTAGTATTCTCGTCATACCAGCATTCCTTATCGCAGGGTATCTCGTTCGTGTAACCGCAGATACAATAGTTGGTAGCGATAAACTACCCTCATGGAGCGATTTTGGCTACTTATTCAAGAAAGGGGCAGGTGCATTTCTCATAGCTGTCGTCTATTTATTCATTCCAGTGATGATTATTGCCATTGCCTTTATTTATGGTTCATGGTACACTTCGAGTACAATTGCTGCTCTTATATCCGCTGCAATGGGCGGGCTATTGCTATTCTTCACAGGGCTACTATGCACCATTGCCATACTTAGATATGCGGATATGGGAAATATACGTGATGCATTCGCTATTGGTGCTATATTTACTGAACTGAAGTATAATATCAGGGGTTACTTCCTCGCTTACTCCTCTCTGTTCGGGATATGGACAGTTCTGGGGCTTCTTGCACTCTACACGGTGACTGCCTCGTTGAACATTGGTGTTCTCATGCTCTTAATAGGTGCAATCGTGGAGGCATTCGCGGGATTTTATGTCGCTATTGCTGGAGCGAGAATCATGGGATTGGTGTATAATAGTTAAGAGAAGATATGAAGTTGAAAGTAGGGAGAGAGAAATATAACAGGGAAGCAGCAAAACTAAAACGGTTAGAACGGCAGGAGAAGCTGCAAGAGAAGGTCGTAATGAGGAAGAAGGCTATAACCGCACGTGCAAGAGAAAAGAACGATATAGAGCTGATAAAACGTGCAGAAAAGGCAGAAGCTGATGCAATAGCCACTTTAGAGCGTATACGTGCGGATAAAAAGCGTATAGAGCAAGAACTGGAGAATATAAACTCTGAACAGGAGGAGCCATCCTCTACACCAACACTCACAGTGGGTGAATCGGAAGAAGAGGAAGAGGAGAATTATCTGGAGAAGTATCCGGTAAATGAACCCTATGCCTATGTTGTGATAACTGCTACTTCGCCACCCTTATATAAGGTAAAGGAGGTGAAGCTAACGAGAGGAGAGGCAGAACTGCTGAAAGAGCTGAAAACGAGGCTATATGAGACTCTGGATGTGAGTCTCAAGGATGTTAAGGATGCAGAGGAGATTTTGAAGAAGAAGGTGAGAGAGCTGATAGAAGAGTTCTCGCTGGGCGATGCACTGAGCAATGAGAGCCTGGATAAAATTATGTATTATCTGAAGCGTGATTTAGTCGGTTTCGGCAAGCTTGATCCGCTTATGCATGATAAGATGGCGGAGGACATATCTGCCGATGGACCCGGGATTCCTCTATTTGTGTACCACAGGGTCTATGGCTCGATAGAAACGAACATAATATTTGATAAAGAGGAGCTGGATGCGCTTATCTATAAACTGGCTCAGCGTTCAGGACGGCACATCTCGCTCGCCAAACCATTGCTTGATGCCGCATTACCCAATCAGGATAGATTACAGTTGAGTATGGGTTCAGAAGTAACAGCAAGGGGGTCCACCTTTACGATAAGGAAATTTAGGAGTGTTCCCATAACACCGATAGACCTTGTGAATTACGGCACATTCTCACTGGAAATGATGGCTTATCTCTGGATGGCAGTGGATAACGGCTCGAATATACTCATAGCAGGAGGAACCGCTTCGGGTAAAACAACCGTTCTCAATGCGATTGCCATGTTCATACCGCCGGAGAGCAAGATTGTCTCAATCGAGGATACAAGGGAGATAAATCTGCTCCATAAGAACTGGATACCTGCGGTTACGAGGGAGGTGGAGGAGGGTGCACATGGCATTGAGATGTTCGATCTGCTCCGCTCTGCACTGAGACAGAGACCGGAATATGTCCTTGTGGGTGAAGTGAGAGGGAGAGAGGCGCATACGCTCTTCCAGGCTATGGCTACCGGACACATAACAATGTCCACATTTCATGCGGATTCCGCAGAGACCGTGGTAAAGCGACTGACGAAGCAACCAATCAATGTGCCCCTGATGTTGCTCGACAGCCTGGATATAATACCAATCCAGAAGATGACGAAGGTGGGGAATAAACTGGCGAGGAGATGTACGAAGATAGTGGAAGTGACGGGTGTTGATTTTGAGAACGAGACGCTGAAGACGAATGACCTGTTCATGTGGCATCCAGACGAGTTTGAATTCTCGGGTGAATCGGAAGTATTCGTGAAGATTATGGACAAACTGAACATGAGTGAGATGGAATTGGGGGAAGAGTTTGCACGTCGCAGGCGTGTTCTTGAGGGACTGCAGCAGAGAGGCATGAGTGACTTCCAATCCTTGAATAAGGTCCTGCATGATTATAGTATAGATCCCGAGGCTACGGAGAAGAAGATATGGGTGGAGAGATAAAAGAGCAGAAATTAAATATAGATCAGATAGCATTTAGGCTATTTGGCAACTTCTTCAAGCAAAGAAGGGCTAAATTCGGAGTTCTGAGGGATGACCTCCTGAAAGCCCGGCTGTACATACCGGTGGAGAAGTGGCTCTCGCGAGCACTCCTGTATTCTATCATCGCGGTAGGTAGTGTGGTAGCCATGTATGTGGTATTGAAATTTATCATAGCAATGATATTGGGAGAGAATTTATCATTCACAGCGCTGGATTTTGTCTTCATGCTCAGTGGTATCGTAATCGCTTTCTTCTCCACTTATTTCGGCTATTGCTATTACCCCAAGATAATAGCCTGGGAGAGGCAGGGTAAGATAGACCGAACACTGCCCTATGCCATTGGATACATATCCTCGATGGCTTCCATAGGCGTGATACCCTACATGATATTCAAGAAGCTATCAGATGCGGAGGAGACTTACGGCGAGGTGAGCAGGGAGATGAGACATCTGGTACGCGATGTTGAGCTCCTGGGACTGGATTTCATGACGGCACTGAAGAAGCTCTTAGCGTTGACACCGTCCACAAACATGCGCGCCTTCCTCCAGGGTGCGATAACAACAGCTCTCTCTGGTGGCGAGATGGGTGATTACTTCATCAATTCAGCGCGGGAATACATGAGTGAGAGAAGGGCGAAGTATGAGTCCTTTATAGAGACGCTGGGTCTATTCGCGGAGTTTTATGTAATCGGGATAGTAGTTGCACCATTGCTGCTCGTTGTGGTGCTCACAATCATGTGCTTCCTCGGTAACGCCTCTTTAGAGGCTCTCGCTGCAATTGTTTATATCGCAATTCCTCTTGGTAGCTTCGGCTTCATCATTCTCATTGAGCTTGTCGGGAGCGAATGACAATGAAAGATAAGGAGACTGAGACTGAGACTGACAGACTTCTGGAAGCGTTAAAGAAGAAGAGACAGGAGAAAGCAGTGGTTCACTTCTTCAAGGACCCGTTTGGATTCGTGAGGGGAAATCCTGTTCGGCTGGCTTATATATCCGCTGTCATAGGTGCATGTCTCATACTGATCATATACCTTTACGGCAGGGCACATGAGGGCTGGTCAGGATTTGTAGCACCGTTCGATGCATACATCCTGGCTGGTATCGCCACCTTCACTCCCACGGCTCTCTATCTCTATATCGAGGATAAACGGATAAGGAAGGCGAATGATGAGTTCCCTGGCTTGCTTCGCGACCTTGCGCAGGCGAAGAGAGCGGGTTTGACATTGATTGACTCGGTTTTACTCACTTCAGAGGGTAATTATGGGATACTCACAGAAGGACTGAGGACCATTGCCTATCAGCTCACGTGGGGTGTACCATTTGAGGATGCCCTGAGGATGTTTGCAAAGCGGTATCCAACGAATATGATCAAACGTTCGGTGGAGATAATCATAGAAGGGTATCGGGTAGGGGGGGATGTAGGCGAGATATTGAAGATTGCGGCGGAGGATGTGAATGAGTTGCGTTCCCTGGAGCGCAAGAGGGCATCAGATATGAGCCCTTATGTGGCTATCTGCTACATAACCTTTGGTGTCTTCCTGCTCATCCTGCTGGTACTCTACAAGACGCTCATTCCGATGATGACAGAGGCTGCGGAGCAGGTCACAGGCGCAGGTATGGGTAGAGCGACCATTGTAAAGGTTGATGCAGAACGGATGAAGATGATCCTCTTCCACTGTGGAATAATACAAGGTATCTGTTCCGGTCTGGTAGCCGGGAAACTGGGTGAGGGCAAGGTTATAGCGGGCTTGAAGCATGCGTTATTATTAGCTTCTGGCTCTTTTGCCCTCTTTGCAATCTTGAAACTCATGCCCAACTTCCTCCAGTTACATATTTGAATATACCCGAATCGGTATCAACCACGTATTTTTTATTTCAGTAACTTCTAACGGGATAGTGGTAGTTATCAATATCAACCAAAACCAATGCTATCAAATCTAAGAATAGTGCTCAGGGACCTCGGCAGCATCCTCGTCATACTGGGCGTGCTGATATTTTCTCTGCTTGGCGTTGCATGCTACTTCCATGAGGATGTGATAATGCCTGTTGTAATCACCGGTTCTGGGGTTACACTCCTGGGATTACTATTCAGACATCTCTTCAGCTATGCAGGAGAGCCCGAATACAGGCATGCAATGATATGTGCAGCACTGGTATGGCTGGTCGTTCCAGCTTTTAGCGCAATCCTCTTTGTCTCGATTGAGGGTATGAGCCCCCTGGATTCTTATTTCGAGGCGATGTCCGGCTGGACAGGAACAGGTCTGACGATGATTACCCATCCGTCGGGACTCACGCATACAATCCAGTTCTGGCGCAGTCTGATGCAGTGGGTGGGAGGTGTAGGTGTGATCGTTCTGATGCTCTCCGTTCTTGCACGTCCGGGTACAGGTGCATACGTACTTTACAAAGCGGAAGCACGGGAGGAGCGTATAAAACCGGGTATCATATCAACAGTGAGAATGACATGGTGGATATATCTATTCTTGACCTCGATAGGGATAATTCTCTTCTTTATCGCCGGTATGAAGCCATGGGAAGCGATAAACCACGCAATGACCGCAATTGGTACCGGTGGATTTACAATCACTGATAACAGTATCGCCACATATAACAGCTTTATCATCGAACTGGCAATCATTCCGATGATGGTTCTTGGAGCGATACCATTTTTAGTACATTACAGGGTGCTGAAGGGTGATGTGAAGTCATATTTCAAGGATACGCAGTGTATAGCCTTTATTGTCGTCTTCTCTATCCTCTTCATACCGCTATTAGCCGCTAATTATCTGATGCAAAGCACTGATCTCTTAAGTGCCACCCGCTATTCAGGCTTCCAGCTTATCTCCGGGATGACCTGTACGGGTTTTCAGACGGTACCTGTGCACAACTGGCCATCACCTGCATTACTCATCATGTGTATAGCTATGATAATAGGAGGGGGGACGGGTTCAACTGCGGGAGGCGTGAAATTATTAAGAGCCGTAATAGCCTACAAGTGGATAAAGTGGTCATTGAGGCGTAATTTCTTGCCACCCAAAGCGATAATCAGCGTTAGACTTGGTGATAGATTCCTGGAGAGGGAGAACATGACAAAGATATTCTCAGAAGCGAGTTTGATCATTATCCTCTGGCTTATTTCCCTCTTTATAGGTATTTGTGTTCTATCCGTGGTGGTAGGCTCCCGGTATCCACTGGGAGAGATCATGTTTGAGGTGGCATCGGCACAGGGTAATGTGGGGCTTTCTGCCGGGCTGACGAATCCGGGATTGCCATACATGGGTAAGATAATATTGATATTAAACATGTGGGTGGGACGTTTGGAGATAATACCAGCTCTAATGCTGTTCAGGGCTTTAATAAGAGGATTTGAGCCTATTTAAACTATAATAGTGTACCAAAATCAAAATCCAAATTGGATGAAGAGGGATGCGTGAACAATTCTCTGAGTTTGAATATCAAATTGAACAGTTCGTTGCTATTGCCGACTTGCTGGTGGCTGTGGCTGCCAGGTAAGAGAGGAATGATAGATGGGGAGGGTAGAGGTGAAGAAGATGAATGTGAATCTGAAGGTTCATTGACGGGCGTTGGTGTTGGTGTTGGTGTTGGTGTTGCTGTGGGTATTGGTGATGGTGTGGGCTGCAATGGTTTTATCTCTGGCTTTTGCTTCTGTACCTGGATGGCGAACGCATATATCATATTCCTCATAAATTCCCCCTCCACTACCACTTCGTCCCCAATGCTTATATTCTCCCGTTCAGTATGGCACAGCACATCTATTTGAGCAGAGCCATCGTCAATCCCGAGCAGCATCTTATCTGGTTCAATTTCTATTCGCTTAATAATACCGATTATTCGCACATCCGCCTGGAAGTAATCCTCTGGTGAGTTCAAAAGCTCTTTTATCTTCCTGTCCCGATAAAGCTGCGTAAAGGTGCGTATCCTGCAGGCATATATAGTCCCCTTCATTCCGTTGTGGCTACTATTACCCGCGTATATCCCTGTGACCATGATCTTTTCTCCTTCAGACAAGTTTGCATTCCAGAGCTCAGGGTCTACGCTTATCAATACATAGCCCGAATTGTCATGGAGGGTGAGGAGTACCGCATCTCCGGGTTCGTATGCCCGTGCGGTACAGGAGCTGGAGCTGAAGCTAGGGTTGGTATAGAGAACGGCGCTGATAATGCCAGAGACTGTGAGTTCCCGCCCGACATCGGAGTCATTTATCTGCGAAATCGGGGTAACACCTGTACCTGCATCAGCGCTCGATAGAGATAGAAGCAGCAGTGTAATAAGAATAAGAGATAGAGATGCAGTAGCAGTAGCAGTAACAATTGTAAGTCCTTTTCCTCCCATTCTGATTTGAGATAGATAAAGAAGGGCTATAAATATAGCTCGCTGAGCACAAGATTTTTTAATGATTATTTGAATTATTATAGAGGTCTTTCATCAAAAGAATGAGGGAATTCATATTATATGCGAGGAAAGCAGTTACGAGCAATGACTTCTCATTGAATGATTTACCGGGCAGTGGCGGCAGGATGGACCTGGTTGCAAGATGCATCTGCAATGCACTGTGGATAAGTCATGATTTAAGGCGGGACTCATGCATCCATGTAGTTGCCTGTGGTGCTCCAAACCCACCGAGGGTAATATCATTTTACGGCAGCTTGCTTCGTGCTGTCTCACCCGATGAGCGTAGTATAGCATCATGGATAAAGAAGGCACCAAAAGGAAAGAATCCCGGTATTCGTGTGCGTAAGCTCAGCTTTCAACAGTTGATCTCCGAATTAGCATCTGATGGCAAGTTCTTTTACATAATCCATGAGAAGGGCAGAGATATAAGCGAATTGTACCTGAAAGAGGATGCCGTATTTATAGTCGGAGACCATCTGGGGCTGCCGCTGAAAGAAGAAAAGTTCGTCACTCGCTTCCCGCACGAAAGGCTATCTCTTGGTTCCACCTCTTATCTCGCATCACAGTGTATAACAATACTCAATTATGAGCTGGACAGACAGAGAATGGGAAAGAAGAGTAATGCTCCGGTCGGGATTTGAACCCGAGTCCTTGGCTCGAAAGGCCGAGATGATTGGCCGAGCTACACTACCGGAGCGAAGAGTGAAAAAAGAAAAAACAAAGCGAAGTTAGCCAAAGAGAGATGCAAGTCCTTCCATACCTGTCTCTTCTTTTTTCTCCTCCTCTTCCTTACTCTTCTTTTCCTTTTCCTCTTCTTTTCCCTTCTCTTCCTCTTTACCCGCAGGAGCTTCTGCAGGTGCAGCAGCTGCGGGTGCAGGAGCCTGTGCCTGTGGAACCGCTGCTACAGGGGCATAAGCAGGTTGAGCTTGAGAGATAGCCTCATCTATGTTCACGCCATTGAGTGCAGAGACCAGCCCTTTTATCCTACCCATGTCCGCCTCAATCCCTGCTGCTTCCATGATCGCACTTATTCGCTCCTCTGTAATCTCCTTGCCCGAGTTATGCAAGAGCAATGCCGCATATATATATTCCATGCCCTTCATCACCTCTTCCTTTTCCTTTTTTCTTTCTCATTTATTCTTTATTCTATATATTGATCTATCTTTCTATAATAAAAAGGGAGGGAAAAATGATAATAAGACACAAAAGTAACCCGATAATAAAACCAGAGGATGTAAAACCATCAATAGAAGGGTACAAAGTGATTGGCTCCTTCAATCCTGGAGCAACGAATTTTGGCGATGAAATCATTCTTCTGGTGCGTGTAGCGGAGGGGTGCGAACCCAGGGAAGGATATATCCGCACGCCGATATATCGGTTTGATGATAACGGGAAGGGGTATCCAGATATTATGGAATTCGACGCTTCTGACCCTGAAGTCATACCGAAAGACACACGCACTGTTGTATATAAGGGGCAGGAATATCTCACCTCTCTGAGTCATATCAGAATAGCCAGGAGTAAGGATGGCATCAACTTTGAAGTTGATGATGCACCTTTTATTTATCCAGAGAATGAGACAGAGAGATATGGCGTGGAAGATGCGCGAATAACGTTTATTGATGGTAAATACTACATCACCTATACTGCGATTTCCGAAGATTCATGGGCTACTGCTTTAGCGGTTACCGAGGATTTCAGGAGTATCGAGAGGAAAGGGCTTATATTTTATCCAGAGAACAAGGATGTCGCTATTTTCCCTGAGCGGGTTAATGGCATGTATGTCGCACTCCATCGTCCGAACAATACTCGATTTGGTATGCCTGCTATGTGGTACAGCGAATCTCCTGACCTTCTTCACTGGGGAAATCATAAATGCATTGCACGTACAAGAGACAATAAATGGGAGTCACAGCGAATAGGAGCAGGAGCGCCGCCAATAAAGACCCCTGAGGGCTGGCTCGTTATTTACCACGCTAAGGGGGATAACAGCGTATATTCACTATTTTGCATGCTTCTCGCACTTGACGAGCCATACCGTGTAATACGAAGGGCATCTGTGCCGCTAATGACACCCACAGAACCTTACGAGACTGCGGGATTCTTCCCGAATGTGATATTCTCAAATGGTATTGCCGAGCGCGATGATAAGATTTATGTGTATTATGGCGCGTCCGATGAGACCACTAATGTGGCTATCACAGATATCGAAAGTCTACTCGATAGCTTTTAAGAGGATGAAAATAGTAATGGATTTCAGGAAATACGACGGCGTTGTGGGTGGCGTTGAACAGGGCATTATAGAGCTAACGAGGTATGTATCGGGGAAAGGACATCATGTGATTATACTCTGCAAAAAACACCGATTTGCCGAGACAGAAGGCATATTTGAAGATTGTTCTAACGTTACTACTGTTCCTTTACCGTGCCGTTCGCACTCAATGTCATTGAAGAATGCATGGCTGGATTCCGTTACCATCCAGAACATTGCATCACAGGAAGGCGCAGGTATTATTCATTTCCCTTATAACTGGAGTTTTCCATTCCGTAAGAAGGTACCGTCCATTCTTACCGTACATGACGTTATTCCTTTCACGTTCCGAGAAGCGATGGGGTTCTTCAGGAATCATCTGCTATACCGACGTGGTACCCGAGAAGCGTGTCGCCTGAATAATCTGATAACTACGGTGTCTGAATATTCAAAGCATGAGCTTATAACTAAAGTGGGCGTATCTGCAGAGCGGATTAAAGTCATCCCCAATGGCATACGGGAACTAACAGAGCCGGATGAAGAGATAGAAAAGAGCCTCAAAGCACGATTCGATTTAGAACGCGGGTTCATTCTTAACGTTGGGGGGATACACGAGCGGAAGAATATTGTGCGATTGATTCACGCGTTCTCAAAACTGGTAAGAGAGGAGGGGTATCGGGGGAAGCTGGTAATAACTGGTGCAGTATCCAGTAATCCATACCTGAAAAAGATGAAGAAGAGGTGTGACCGCGCGGTAAAAGAAGCGGAAATGAGTGAGCGAGTAATATTTACGGGATTCATACCAGATAAAGAGCTGGACTCGCTTTTAAAGCATGCTGACTTACTTGTTTATCCCTCGCTCTGCGAGGGTTTCGGGATGCCTGTAATAGAGGCTATGCAGGCAGGAACGCCGGTTGTAACATCAAATATAGGAGGAACGGCAGAGGTTGCAGGAGATGCTGCTGTTCTTGTAAATCCCTATAGTATTGATGACATAGCAGAAGGGATGTCAAAACTGCTCCATGATACGAGCCTCCGTGAGGAATTGAAGAGAAGAGGGAAGGAAAGAGCAGGTGCGTATTCATGGTCAAAAACGGGAGAAGAGTATCTTGAGCTTTACAAAGAGCTCAGCATAGAGGCATAGAAATGGCGGTTGTTTATGATATGGGATATGACAGGAAAGTTTTATATAGCAGATGAAAGATTTTTAAAGTAGTGGGATGTATATATTTATGTAGCATAGTACCGGCGTCAACTCTGAGAGGGGGATAACCCTGGGATGATGGGTTGACTTCCACTATGCTATATATAAGTGTAAATGTAAATAGGACATAAAGATGTGTATGGGGACACGAGCATGGGGATTTCGTGTCCGACGTAAGAGCTAACCCACTGGTGATCCAGTAAACCTGATTGGCTCGGAGAGGTGTGTGCACCCGTTTAGCAACACTGGTTGATCCTGCCAGAGGCTACTGCTATCAGAGTTCGATTAAGCCATGTTAGTCGAGGGGTGGTCATCGGATGCTTGCATCTGATGGCCAAACCGGCGGACGGCTCAGTAACACGTGGACAACCTACCCTTGGGTCCGGGATAACCCCGGGAAACTGGGGCTAATACCGGATGGGACATCGCTTGCTGGAATGCAGGATGTCCGAAAGCTGAGGCGCCCAAGGATGGGTCTGCGGCCGATTAGGTAGTTGTTGATGTAACGGATCAACAAGCCTACGATCGGTACGGGTTGTGAGAGCAATAGCCCGGAGATGGGTTCTGAGAAAAGAACCCAGGTCCTACGGGACGCATCAGGCGCGAAAACTTTACAATGTGCGAAAGCACGATAAGGGAACTCTGAGTGCCTCCTAAGGAGGCTGTTCAGGTGCCTAAAAAGCACCTGGAGTAAGGGCTGGGTAAGACCGGTGCCAGCCGCCGCGGTAACACCGGCAGCCCAAGTGGTAGCCACTTTTATTGGGTCTAAAGCGTCCGTAGCCGGTTGAGTAAGTTCCTTGGGAAATTTGGCTGCTTAACAGTCAAGCTTCCAGGGAATACTGCTCGACTTGGGACTGGGAGAGGTCAGAGGTACTCCAGGGGTAGGGGTGAAATCCGTTAATCCCTGGGGGACCACCGGTAGCGAAGGCGTCTGACCAGACCAGGTCCGACGGTGAGGGACGAAGGCTAGGGTCGCGAACCGGATTAGATACCCGGGTAGTCCTAGCAGTAAACGATGCGGGCTAGGTGTTGGCATCACTGCGAGTGGTGCCAGTGCCGAAGGGAAGCCGTTAAGCCCGCCATCTGGGGAGTACGGTCGCAAGGCTGAAACTTAAAGGAATTGGCGGGGGAGCACCACAACGGGTGGAGCCTGCGGTTCAATTGGATTCAACGCCGGAAAACTCACCGGAGGAGACAGCGAGATGAAGGTCAGGCTGAAGACCTTACCAGATTAGCTGAGAGGTGGCGCATGGCCGTCGGCAGTTCGTGCTGTGAAGCATCCTGTTAAGTCAGGCAACGGGCGAGACCCGCGCTCACAGTTGCCAGCATCTCCACAAGGAGGATGGGCACTCTGTGAGGACCGCCACCGCTAAGGTGGAGGAAGGAGCGGGCCACGGTAGGTCAGTATGCCCCGAATCCTCCGGGCTACACGCGTGCTACAATGGGTAGTACAATGGGTACCGACCCCGAAAGGGGAAGGAAATCCCCTAAAGCTACCCTAAGTTGGGATCGAGGGCTGCAACTCGCCCTCGTGAACCCGGAATCCGTAGTAATCGCCCCTCAAAATGGGGCGGTGAATATGTCCCTGCTCCTTGCACACACCGCCCGTCAAGCCAGCCGAGTGGGGTTCAGGTGAGGACATCCTTATTGGGGTGTTCGAACCTGAGCCTCGCAAGGGGGGCTAAGTCGTAACAAGGTAGCCGTAGAGGAATCTGCGGCTGGATCACCTCCTAACTCTAAGCCAATCAGGACTGAAAGATCACGCCAGGGGTTGGTTCAAAGTTTATATAAGATAAGATGCTGGGATATTCTTGGGGCTCGTAGATCAGTGGAAGATCGTCGCCTTTGCGAGGCGAAGGCCCTGGGTTCAAATCCCAGCGAGTCCATGTGTGGATGTGTGTATGTGTATGTATGTGTAGAGGAATGCACCTAATAACATCATGTTATTCAGGGAAGAACCGATGGCGATTTTAGCCAGATGAGGTTGTCATAGGCACTTTGCAGCTCTGACATCCAATGGGTTCGGTAGCTGGTGTATACGCCATTTAGTGGATGGCTCGGCTCAAGCGCCGAAGAGGGGCGTGCCAAGTTGCGAAAAGCCCCGGGTAGGTACAAGGAGCCTTAGAACCGGGGATGCCCTAATGGGAACTCCTGATCCTCTGGATCGGTCCTTCGGGATCGGGAACGCTCCGAATTGAAACATCTTAGTAGGAGCAGGAAGAGAAATCAATAGAGATGCCGTGAGTAACGGCGAGTGAAAGCGGCAGAGTTCAAACTGAATCCTCACTCGAAAGAGTGAGGAGATGTAGGGTTGTAAGTAAAGGTCGTAGAACCCACACTATCGAAGCCGAAGTCCTCTGGAATGAGGCGCCATAGAGAGTGATAGCCTCGTAGGCGTAAGATAGCGGGTTCGACCTTTACTTGAGTACCGTAGGTTGGATTTCCTGCGGGAAGCTGGGGGATACCAACCTCCAAAACTAAACACGTCTTGAGACCGATAGTGGAATAGTACCGTGAGGGAAAGCTGAAAAGTACCCCGAATAAGGAGGTGAAAAGAGCCTGAAACTAAATGGCTACGGTGTGATACGGCTTGAAAGTGATGAAGGAGCCCGAAGGAGAATCCCGTGAGGGATGGGTACGAGGGCTCATGAACAGGGTCGTATCGTACGTTCTGGAGAACGGGCCAGGGAGTATATCTCAATGGCGAGGCTAACCCGAAGAGGGGAAGCCGGAGGGTAACCGACAGGTTCGCATCGTTAGAGAGGAACGACGTATGAACTGCGTGGAGTCATTGGGATATGACCCGAAGCCGGGTGATCTAAGCGTGGGCAGGCTGAAGTTCTCCGAAAGGGGAATGGAGGGCCGAACCGGTGATGACTTGCAAATCTCTCGGATGACCTGCGTTTAGTGGAGAAAGGCCAATCGAACCCGGCAATAGCTGGTTCCCCCCGAAACATACCACAGTATGACCCGACCTGAGATAGATAGCGTTGTAGAGCCACCGATTGGAGGATACGGGGTCGAAAGACCTCGCCCTCCTGTCAAACTCCGAAGGCGCTATCGTCGTAGAAGGTCGGAGCCCGGGCTGGGGGGTAAGCTCCCAGTCCGTGAGGGAAAGAACCCGGACTGGGGTTAAGGTCCCCAAGTGTCGGCTAAGTGTCAACTCTAAAGAGCGTCACAAACCTCAGACAGCTGGGAGGTTAGCTTAGAAGCAGCTATCCTCTAAGGAGTGCGTAACAGCTCACCAGCCGAGGTTTGTGGCATCGAAAATGGACGGGGCTTAAGCCGACCACCGATACCCCAGGGCTCCGTGAGGAGATCCGGTAGGGGGGCGTCCTGTCTGGGTGGAAGCATCTTCGTGAGGAGGTGTGGACCGGGCAGGAACGAGAATCCTGGCGATAGTAGCAGCATAGTCGGGTGTGAATCCCGATCGCCGAAGGGGCCAGGTTTCCTTGGCAATGTTCGTCAGCCAAGGGTTAGCCGGTCCTAAGATATGCCCTAACTGGAGCATATCAAAAGGGAAGCAGGTTAATATTCCTGCGCCATCCAGTCTATGCCTTAAGGCGTCCGACACTTCCGGGTAGATTGAGCGGTGTCGTCGCACCGTCCAAGCACTGAAGCCTATGGAGAGCCGTAATGGCGAGAAGTAGGTGAAGGTGTGATGGCGAAAGTCAGTCGAGCCCGGGAGTCCGTGAAAAGGATGACTGGATGTCCGTACCGAGAACCGACACAGGTGCCCCTAGCTGAGCAGGCTCAGGCGTGTCGGGTAAATCCAGCTAAGGGAAATCGGCAAATTAGCCCTGTAACTTCGGGAGAAAGGGTGCCTGCCTTGTGAAAGGTAGGTCGCAGTGACAAGGGAAGGCTAACTGTCTAATAACAACATAGGTGACCGCAAGTCCGTAAGGATTAGTACGGTCACTGACTCCTGCCCAGTGTAGGTATCTGAAAGCCCCTTCCAAGGGGACGAAGGACCTATAAACGGCGGGGGTAACTCTGACCCTCTTAAGGTAGCGTAGTACCTAGCCGCTTAATTGGCGGCTTGCACGAAAGGAGGAATGAGCCTTCTACTGTCCCTAGCTGGAAACCGGCGAAATCATCTTCCCGGTGAAAAGACCGGGGACCCCCAAGGGGAAGCGAAGACCCCGTGGAGCTTTACAGCAGCCTGCCGTTGAGCCACGACTTCGGATGTATAGCGTAGGTAGGAGGCGACGAAGTATTCTCGCCAGGGAATACGGAGCCGCCAATGGAACACTACCCTTCTGGAGTTGTGTCCCTAACTCGGAAGAGGACATCGGTTGGTGGGCTGTTTAGGTGGGGCGCCATACCCTTGAAAAGATATCGAGGGTGCCCGAAGGTTGACTCAGGTGGGTCAGAACTCCACCGTAGAGTGCAAGAGCAAAAGTCAGCCTGATGTGACCTCGCATAGCAGGAGGTCACGGGACGAAAGTCGGGTCTAGCGAACCTTTATAGCTCTTTGGTAGGGCTTAAAGACGCCAGAAAAGCTACCCCGGGGATAACGGAGTTGTCTCCAGCGAGAGTCCATATCGACCTGGAGGTTTGCTACTTCGATGTCGGCTCTCTCCATCCTGGCTGTGCAGCAGCAGCCAAGGGTAAGACTGTTCGTCTATTAAAGGAGATCATGAGCTGGGTTTAGACCGTCGTGAGACAGGTCGGTTGCTATCTATTGGGGGTGCTGGGGTCTGAGGGGAAGCTGCTTTTAGTACGAGAGGAACAAAGCAGCGGCGCCTCTGGTGTACCGGTTGTCCGACAGGGCATTGCCGGGCAGCTACGCGCTAATGGATAAGAGCTGAAAGCATCTAAGCTCGAAGCCAGCCCCAAAAAGAGACCTCGTGGACACCGTTAGAAGAACGGTTTGATAGGGCTGGGGTGTAAGAATCGACCCGAAAGGGGAGATTTTCAGCCCGCAGCTACTAACGTCCACACCTTTATATGCCGAACCCAGATGAAATCAGAACTGCAAAGTGCTTAAGTACTTTAAAGTGCTTAATTATTTTTTCTTCTCCTGGTTGAAATTTCTCATATAGAGAAAGAGGAATAGAAAAAAAGAAATACAGCCAAGGTGGCGGAGAGGCACACGCGGCTGACTGCAGATCAGCTCTACCCCGGTTCAAATCCGGGCCTTGGCTTATAATCCATGGATAATGAAGATAGAGAGGCTGAACTATAGATTCCTTTTATTGCTCTCTACTGTGTTAGCCTGCGCTATCTTGGCTTTCTTTGTCGGCTTTATCAGGGAAGAAACAATCGTCTATACGCATTTTTTCTATATCCCCATTCTCTTAGCAGGGGTATGGTATCGTAGGAAAGCGGTTTATATCGCTCTTCTTCTCAGCTCAGTCTACATTCTTGTAACGCTTTTCTCACCCCAGGCTGCGCTTTCTGTACATATTTTTGAACGGAGCGCTATTTTTGTAGCGGTGGCGTATGTTATCGGGTTCGTGAGCGAGGAGCGGGCTAAGGGTGAGGAGAAGCTAAAAGAGACAAAAGAGAAGATAAAAGAAGAGCGTGACAAACTGAATTTAATTCTTGAGAGCATGGATGATGGCGTATGCATCATATCAAAGGACTATAAAGTAGAGTTTATGAACAAGGTTTTGATTGATGTATTTGGATACCATGTTGGTGATATCTGCTATAAGGCGTTTCATAATAGGGACGAGCCCTGTCCGATGTGCAAAAATACAGAGGTAGTGAAAGGAAAGACAGTGAGGTGGGAGTGGCACTCTCGCAGGACTAACAGGACTTATGACCTCTTTGAGACCCCTCTGAAGAATATTGATGGTAGTATATCAAAATTAACGATATTCAGGGATATAAGTGAACAAAAGCGAATAGAGGATAATTTAAGGGACGCTGAGGAGCGTTATCGTGTGATCTTTGAGCATGCACTCACCGCTCTTTGTGTCATTGAACATGGCAAATTCGTATCTTTGGCAAATAAAGAATTTGAAACCCTGAGCGGATATTCAAGGGAAGAAATAAAGGGTAAGAAGTGGATTGATTTCATTGCTGATGAAGACATGGATAGGGTTCAGAATTATTGCGAGGAAAGGAGAAAAGGAGAAGCACCGGCATGCTGTGAATTCAAGTTTGTTAGCCGTAATGGGGAGATAAAACATGTGAATGCCTGGATAGAGCCGATTCCGGGAGCAGATAGTTGCATTGCCTCATTGCTTGACATGACGGAACTGAAGAGGAAGGAGGAAGAACTGCGTGAGACCTGTAAAAGACTTGCGGAGCTGGACAAGATGAAGAGCGATTTCCTTAACGTGGCTTATCATGAGCTGCGGTCACCCCTTGCGCCCATTGTGGGGTATGCAAGTATGCTGGAGCGCTGTGAGCTCCCGGATAAGGGGAAGAGGTATCTACATAATATAGAGCAATCGGCGAGGCAACTTGAGAAGCTGATCAATCGGATGTTAGAACTCGCACGTATTGACGGTAAGAAGATAGAGCTGAGTTTGGAATGGGTGCGCATTCCCGAGGTCGTATCGGAAGTGGTTAAGAGTCTTGAACCAGAGGCAAAAGAGAAGAGGCAAAAAATCTCTATGTCCGTTCCCGAGATAGAAGTCCAGGCTGATAGGCAGAAATTAATCGCCATCTTCAGTAACCTGGTCTCCAATGCGATCAAATATACCCCTGAGGAGGGGAAGATAGATATTAATGTGGAGGACAGGGGCGAGGATATATGTGCATGTGTTGCAGATACAGGAATTGGCATTCCAGAGGAGCACCTGCCGAAGATCTTTGAGCGATTTTATATGGTTGATACTTCATTGACCCGTAAATCAGGAAGTCTTGGGCTGGGTTTATCTATAGTTAAGGAATATGTGAAATTACATGGCGGGATAGTATGGGCGAGGAGTGAAGTAGGAAAAGGGTCAGAGTTCTTCTTTACAATACCAAAAAGACGAAAGGCAATAAAAAAGGGGGCATAATATAATATGGGAGAGGAGAAGGAGAAGAAGAAGCGGGTATTGATTGTGGAAGATGCGGCATACATGCGCGAGATGCTGCAGGAGATGCTGCACCAGGAAGAGAGGAGCTATGAAGTGGTGGGCTTCGCAGTTAATGGCAAGGAAGCGGTGGAGAAATACAAAGAATTGAAGCCCGATATCGTCACTATGGACCTGGTCATGGAGGAGATGGATGGGATTCAGGCGATAAGGGAGATAAAGAGATATGACCCAAACGCTCTGATCATCGCAATCACTGCGCTGGGCATGTCTGAGTATAAGGATGCAGCACTGGCTGCGGGAGCAGATGAATACCTGTGGAAACCTTTCACAATAAATAATCTATTTGAAGCGCTCGAAAGGCTGTTGAGGAAGCGAGGAAGAGGAAGCGAGGGTAATGAATGAGAGTGAGAATAAGAATGAGGAGGTGCTATTTGAGGATATCTTGCGGTCTCTTAGAAGAAGCCGTGTGAGAACTGAAATCGTGATGTACCTCTATAAAATCTATCCCAGGGCTTCATATCCCGCAGAGATATCGCGTAACACCGGGATAGACCCTACAAATGTGCTCGGTGGGTTACGAGGCATGGGCAACAGGTTCGATGCGGAAAGTTCTCTACTCACACAGGGGATTGTGGAGAAGGTAGAGCATAAAAAAGCTACATACTATCGGCTTTCCAAACTCGGGAAAGCATTGATAGAGAGCATGCGAAAGTTCTAACCAAGAAAGATTAGTTTAGATGTTATCACAAATTCATATTAATTAAGGCAGGGAATTGATGGAGAATATTTGACGTCTGCGGACGATCATGAACGACCGACCTTGTAATAGCCATCCATGTTAGTTATAATAACCTTTTTAAGATAAAAAATATAAAAATAGAACATGTCAGAAGTTAATATGGAAAGGGCAATTGAAATTGTAAGGAGTTATTTCAGTAAAATGACAGGTGAGGAGGACTTTATCAGTTCGACAGGTGTTGCACATATAAATTGGATTGGGTTTGATATAATTGAGGCTACGGAAAAAGAAGAGACCTTTGTGATAAGATGTGAAATGAAGGAAAATATATTCTCTTCAAAAAAGCACCGATACACGGTTAAATTGGATAAAAGGGGTGAGATAAAAGAAGTTGAAAGAGAGGATGAGTGAAAGAATATTTAAGTTTGAAGATGTCATTTTTGATACAGGACCTTTACTACTTTACCTGATTGGATCTTATGACATAAATGCCCTCAGATTGTTTAATTATAACGGGAAAGATTTTTATTTGCTTTTAAAAAACTGCTGATGTCAATATCAACGGATGGGGATAAGATGGCGGATGACGAGCGGGAGAAAGAAACAGAAACAGATGATAGAGCTGTTATCGAGCTTATAGCTTCTGTACAGCGTGCAGGCGAGGAAAGGGGTAAGAGGATTTATTTCGACTCGAAGAGCATGGAAAAGATAAGAGAGAAATGTGGCGATGACTTCTTTTTATTCACCGAGAGGACTCTACTCGCTTTCGTTGACCCCGTGGGGGAGAAGATCACGCTCACCCCGCTCAAGGGCGTTTACAAGAAGTTCCTTTAATCTCTCCGCCTGTTCCCTTGTCAATTCGATGTCCACCCTGCCAAACGTGATGATTACATTACTACCAACCATCACCTGCACGTCTATCTCCATATCGCTGCTCTTCTTCATCTCTCTATCTCTATCGTTGGTAAAGCTTTATTTTTATTATACATACGGTGTGAGCCCCAACTTAATGGTGTCATCAGTGACGACAGTTTCCAGGCAATGCAATCCGGTTGCAGGACGAACGCCGTAAAGGACGACCGCGGTATCAAGTTCAGCCAATTTCAGATAAGTGCTCGAGAGATGCGTCAGTTCCCCGCACAATTCAAGCTTTGGATTCACACCCAGCACCACCACGTTCCCCGCTGCTCTCGTCTCTGTCATCACAGTGGATAGCCATTTCACCATGGTTCCCAGTTTTCCTTTTTCTTTCAACTGGTATGGATGCTCTAACATGTCTGTTCCGATAGATGTCAGCACAGGTGGCTCCAATTCTGAAACAAAGCTTCTAATTATGTCCCAATCCAATTCTATTGACTTACCCTCCAGAAATCTCACGTTCTCGCTTGCACCATACTCCCTTCTGGCAGGACCTATCTCAAAGACCGTCATATATCTTTGATAATCCTCCTCGCTTACGAACGGAAGCAACTGTCGTCTTAAGTGCCTCTCATCCCAGCCACAGCATGGGAGGCAGATGCAGTGATTCTTTTGCTTTATGCAATTTACGAGCATGTGAATGACGATTGACTGGTATCCCCAGATGGACATATCATCGCCCATCTCAATCACATTAAAGCTCCCCCTTTCAAATCCGCCATCCAGGAGCTTATCCATATCCTCACTGCCCGTGGATATGTGCGTCTCGGTATTTTTCAGGGGCTTTACCTTCAGTGGTTTCTCTATACGCTTACGCTTGAACGGCTCGATATACTGGAACCTGCCGCCCTCTAAGGTGAAAGGATATCTCGGCTGATTTATCCTCACTCCCCTTAATTTCTCCAGTTCCAGCTCTCTTGCAGTTCTGTGGTCCAGCGTTAGACGACTGAGCGTTACCACGCCATCCACGACGTAATCGAGCGTTGAGGGTGTAGCACCGACCCTCTCTGACACGAGTATTAAATTCATCCCCTCATGCCTCGCTAATTCCGTCACTGCCGCTGCTAATGCGTCCATCTTCTCCTTCTCCCGCTCTATCTGAGCCGTTATCGCTTCCCAGCTATCAATTACAACGGTAGCGGGTTTCTTTATCTTCCCCAACCTGGTGTAAATCGTGTCTGGAAAAGATTGAACTCCGGGGATTATATCTGAAGAAACATACAGTTTCGTGGCATCTATCACGTTTATCGGCGGGATACTCTCGCCCAGCCATGGGAATTGCTCGCGAAGTGAGGAAGGAGAGACCCTCGTTGAGAGGTAAACGGCATTAGTATCTCCAAACTGGTGAATCATCTCAAGTGCAAGCATCGTCTTACCTGTGCCGGGCGCTCCTCTTATCAATAGAGAAAAACCTCTCTCCACCGATAACGCCTCTACCAGCTCAGGTGGTATCTTCCCTTCTGTCATGATAAACTACCAATTACAAAAAGCATTCTATTTATATAAAAGCCTTTAATCGGCTGGGAGAACGTTCAACGTTCGGCTATATGCAAAAATATTTTAGGAGACCGAAAAGCTTTTATATACATACACATATACCAATATATGCAGGCGCATGTGTATGCTGGCTGAAAAAAGAGGGATGATTGGTATAGGCATAAGCAGCAGAGCGGGCTTTGAGGATGCGCTCCGGTCTCTCAGAAGGAGCAGAGTGAGAAGCGAGATACTGATGTATCTGTATAAGAATTATCCAGAGGCGTTGTATCCCGCGGAGATCGCCAGGAACACCGGGATAGACCTCCAGGTCGTTCTCAGAGGACTGAAAGGGACGGGCAGGTTTGATACTTCAAATTCGCTACTCCAGCAGGGGCTGGTAGAGGCGATAGAGCGCGGGAATGAGACATGCTATCGGCTTTCAGAACGCGGTAAATCATTGATAGAGCATACGCATGAAGCCCAAGCCTGAATGTGATAGAAAATAGGAGGGAAGAATAAATGGAAATAGGACTGAACAGGATTTTGGGCGCGTGGCGCTGCTTTGGTAAGAACCCGGGGCTTGCAATGAGGGTGTTAATAGCGGAGGCAGGTGCGATAGTATTGCCTTCTAATTTTAACCCTGTGCGCTATGTGCTGGAATTGGAGAAGAGCGGATATTTAGAGGATTCGCGAACCTTAGCCATAGGGACTGTGATGCTTCAAGCGCTACTATTTCTCTCGCTCTATCTGTTCTTTTCTCTTACGTATGGCGTGCTCTGGTATTAATTAAAGTCACGAAAGGGTCCAAAACCGAAATGAGCCAAAAATAGGGGGAATAGGAATGGGAATAAAACTGGAACAGAAGCATTTATTTGGCATCCTTTATGTCTGTCTTGCGGCGAGTATATTAGCAGATGTAGTCGTTAAATTCCACGGGCAAGCCGAAGCTCAAGCTCATACCGCCTTCTTATGGCAAACAATACCGGGATTCAGTGCGATATATGGATTTGTTGGTTGCGTTCTTATCATCGTTGTGTCAAAGTCATTGGGACATCTCTGGCTTCAGCGTGAGGAGGACTATTATGAGAAGCATTAACAATAGCACTGGAAAAGCTAAAGTTCAGGAGGTGAGAATGAGAGGAAATGATTGAATGGGTGCATCCGGGACTGATATTTATCTTAGGTGCTCTTCTGATACCGGTTTTAAAAGGGAGATGGAAGAAGATATATCTGCTTCTGTTGCCGATAGTGGCACTTATAGACCTTCTGTATATGAGCACGAACAGGGGAGTATTCTGGCGTATTCCTCTTCTGGGCTATGAGCTCGTTTTTGGCAGGGTTGACCAGTTGAGTCTGGTTTTCGGGTATGTATTTACTATTGCAGCTTTTTGTATGACGCTTTATGCACTGCACGTGAAGGAGGACGGGCAGCATGTATCTGCCTTCCTCTACGTTGGTAGCACGCTGGGAGTGGTCTTCGCCGGTGACCTCTTCACTTTATACCTGTTCTGGGAAGTGATGGCTTTCTCTTCGCTTTTCCTTATATGGTATCGCAAGACGAAGGCATCTTCGGAAGCGGGATTCCGGTATATCATGGTGCATATCTTTGGCGGTATCTGCCTGTTAGCAGGTATCATCCTACACGTGCAGAACACAGGGTCAATTGCTTTTAACTCCTTTAATTGGGGAATGGGCTGGGATTACCTGCCCTCTTACTTCATATTCCTTGGATTTCTCATAAATGCGGCGGTTCCTCCGTTGCATGCCTGGCTGGCGGATGCTTACCCCGAAGCTACGGTTACGGGAGCTGTATTTTTGACTGCCTTCACTACAAAGAGTGCGATATATGTGCTAATAAGGGGTTTCTCGGGTGTTGAGATTCTGATATGGCTGGGAGCGATAATGGCAGTGTATGGTGTTATCTACGCAGTGCTCGAGAATGACATAAGAAGACTTCTCGCCTATCATATCATCTCTCAGGTAGGATACATGGTATGTGGTGTAGGAATAGGAACTGCAATGGCGATAGATGGTTCAATAGCTCATGCGTTCTGTCATATTCTTTACAAGGCGCTTCTTTTCATGGGTGCAGGCGTGGTAATAGAGATGACGGGAAGAAGCAAGTTCACCGAGTTAGGCGGTCTCTACAAGTATAAATACATGCCCCTCACTTTCTGGCTCTACATGATTGGTGCTTTCTCCATTTCTGGTTTCCCGCTATTCAATGGGTTCGTGAGTAAGACGATGGTTGTAGAAGCGTCGGCGATGGCAGATCTGCCTATTGTATGGTTGCTGCTCGAAGGTGCTTCAATAGGGACTTTTCTTCATACAGGCCTAAAAGTTCCATACCTTACATGGTTTGGAACAAGAGGAAAGGCTAAGGAGCCGGTTGTAGAACCGGTGAAAGAACCACCTAAGAATATGTTCGTTGCGATGGGTATTACAGCATTTCTGTGCGTATTTATCGGTGTGTATCCGCAAGCCCTCTACGGGATACTCCCCTATCCTGTGGATTATAACCCCTATGCAGCTTCGCATATAATAGCAATGAGCCAGCTCCTTCTGTTCACGTTTGTTGCATTCTGGATGCTGAGAGGGATGCTCCACGGTACACCTACGATTACGCTTGATACCGACTGGTTCTATCGGGTATTGGGTAAGAAATTCATCTGGTTCTGCGAGAAGCCGTTGATAAGTTTTGCGGATTCCATTGATGAGAAGGTGCGCAGGATTGCCGATTCTTTCGTATGGTTCAGCAAGAATCCACCAGTTGCATCAAGAATAATGATGCTCACCGTGAGCACGGTGTTTTTGAGACCCTTCAATCCCAATCCTTTATACACGCGCTATGCAAATGACCTGGAAGAGCTCAGGAAGCTTTATCCTGCGGAAGTGCACAGGCTGGCAATAGGAAGTGGTGTGCTGCTGGTGCTCATGTTTTTCACGCTGTATCTGATTATTTATCTGACTTATGGAGTGCTATGGGTGTGAGCAAGAGCAAGATGTAAAAATAGCATCTTGAGGGACTCTGAATAGTCAGCTCAGTCATCTTCCTTTTTTTCTTTTTTGGGATTAAACTTATGCACCTGCATATATATTCACCTATGTATTTATATATAGATATCGAAAAACTATATATGTCACCTGTTACTTATGTGTTATTGGTGACACCTGGTGATGAGGGTGTCCCAGGTAAAATAGGAGGTGAAAAGGGTAAGGAAATGAATACGAAAATAAGAAAGATATTTAACTCGTGGCGATGTTTCGGCAAGAACCCGGCACTTGCAACGAAGATACTGCTGAACATGGTAGTAGTGACCCTGCTGAGACCAATCACTCCCCCGTATGTGCGCTTTAACATGCGTGGGTTAGAAATACCGGAGGAATGCCCTGAAGATGCCCATACCTTAGCGATAGGGACTGCGTTGCTATACTCGCTTGCTCTCGTTGTGGGCTATCTGTTCATTTATCTGACATACGGTGCGCTGTGGCGTTAGCGTTGGATTGCGCACGTAAAAGGAGGTAGAGCAAATGATAGATATAGGTAGCATACCAAATATACCGCCTGCTCTTATTTACTTCGCAGGGGCTGCATTGATACCACTGCTCGGAACGGGTAAGGTGAGGAAGATTTATCTCACTATCTTAGCTGCGCTTGGGCTGATAAGTGTGGCAGTGCTAAGACCACAGACCGGCTGGGCATTTTCGGTTCTGCCAGGACTCAAGATGACATTCCTGTATGCAGATTCGCTGAGCCTTATAATGGGCTACATATTTGCCATAATCGGTGCTGGTGCGATAATATACGGACTGGATACAGTGAGGGAGAATGGCGAGTATGTATGTGCTCTGTTATACCTGGGCAGTGCGCTGGGTGCGGTATTTGCGGGCGATTTCTTCACGCTCTATATCTTCTGGGAGATAATGGCGTTCTCTTCGCTCGGATTGATATGGTACAGCCGGACAGAGCGTGCGACGAATGCGGGGATGCGATATATCATATTTCACCTGTTTGGAGGCTGTGCCCTTCTCGCCGGGATTATCATACACTTCATGAATACAGGCTCCATCGCAGTGGGACCGGTAGAGCCCGGGATAGGATACGTGCTACTGCTTATAGGGATAGGCGTGAACACGGCATTCATACCATTACACACATGGCTACCGGATTCATATCCGAAGGCAACGATAGCCGGCGCCGTATTCATGTCGGTATATACAACAAAGACGGGTGTGTACGTGCTTGCGAGGACTTTTCCAGGTGTAGAGGCGGTGGCATACATGGGCGGACTGATGGCTCTCTACGGCGTTGTATTCGCACTGTTGCAGAACGATGTGAGGAAACTCCTCTCTTACCATATCGTGAGTCAGGTCGGCTACATGGTGGCGGGGATAGGAATAGGCACATATATAGGGATAAACGGAGCAATCGCGCACGTTTTCAACCATATCCTGTATAAGGCACTGCTGTTCATGTGCATGGGTGCGGTGATATATTCGACAGGGAGGAACAATCTGACGGAACTTGGGGGATTGGCGAAGAAGATGCCGATAACGACGATAACATGCGTGATAGCGGCTCTTTCTATCTCGGGCGTGATGGGCTTTAATGGTTACGTGAGTAAAAGTATGGTAATCCACGCAGCGGAACTGTCACACATGCATATCCTCGCACTCGCGTTGATAGTGGCTTCGGTGGGCACTTTCCTGTCCTTCCTGAAACTCACTTATTTCACGTTCTTCAGGCGAAACGAAGAGATAGAAGCGAAGGAAGCACCGTTATCCATGCTTATACCGATGAGCGTTACCGCCTTCTTATGTGTATTTATCGGTGTGTATCCGCGAGCACTTTACGAAATACTCCCTTATAGAGAGGTAGCGTTACAGTTCCATCCATACGCACTTGGGCATACAATAAGCACGCTGGAGTTACTGGTGATGACCGCAGTGGGGTTCTTCACGCTGCAATTCGCATTCTCACCGCACGAGCGAGTAACAAGGGATATAGATTACCTCTACCGGAAGGCGGGCAGGAGATTTATATGGTTCTGCGAGCAGCCGCTAATGACAGTTGCGAATTTCATTGATAAAAGCGTGCTGAAACTCGCTGATGCAGTCGTGTGGTTCAGCAGGAATCCAACGCTGGCGTCAAAAATAATGGTGGTCATGGTGGGTGCAGTGGTGACGAGACCTTTCAATCCCACGTATACGCAATACGCACGTAACCTGGAAGAGCTCAAGCAGATGTATCCGGGCGAAGTGCCGCGAGTGGCGATAGGAACAGGCGTGCTGTTAGCACTCGTGTTCTTCGCACTCTATCTGTTCATCTATCTGACGCACGGAGTGCTGTGGGTGTGAATGGATAGGAGTCGGCAGTAGAAATAAAAATAAACGGGATTTGGAGCGTAGCTCCAACCTTTTTTATTTTTCGTTCATCCCCGCATTTCATCGTAATTAATGTAAGATAACTAAAAACATCATTATTTATATATAAGTTGAACTCAATTTTAATTTAGAGCACTATTAACGGAATGGAGTTATGGAGCAATTAGAGATGGATAAAAAGGTAAAGGTCCTGAGAGGATTGCTGATAATTATTGTATGTGTGGTGCTGGTGGCATCTGCGGTATCTGTATTTGTGCTGCATTCTGAACATTCAGAACTTTTAGAAGGGTTTCTATACGGAGCGATAGGAGTAGGTCTATTCATGATAACAGCTAAGATACTGTCCCTCATACAGAAGGAGGGTAAGCAGGATGATTGAGTTCGATATACCACCTTTCCTCATCTATTATCTCGGTGCGGCATTGGTGCCGCTACTGGGTAGTGGGAAAGTGAGGAAGATTTTTCTCGCTGCTTTAGCCGTTTTTGGGCTTCTATGCGTTGCATTGATACAGCCCCATACCAGCTGGATAATTCCCGTCTTCCCGGGAGTTGAACTGACATTGTTGCATGCCGATAGGCTCAGCATGATAATGGGCTATATATTCGCATTAGCGGGCGGCTGTGCGATAATATACGGACTCAGCACGATAAAGGAGGCGGGTCAATATGTGTGCGGATTGCTATATATGGGCAGTGCACTGGGTGCGGTATTCGCGGGCGACTTCTTCACGCTCTTCATCTTCCTTGAGATAATGAGTTTCTCCTCTCTTGGTTTGATATGGTATGAACGCACAAAGCGCTCGATAGATGCTGGGATGCGTTATATCCTGTATCATATATTTGGCGGGTGTCTCACTCTTGCAGGGATAATAATACATTACTCTGTATCAGGTGGTTCTATTGCAGTGGGACCGATAGAACCGGGCATAGGGTACTTCCTGTTGCTCGCAGGGATAGGCGTAAACGCGGGGTTCATACCGCTACATACATGGATACCGGATGCATATCCGAAAGCGACGATAGGTGGCACCATTTTCCTCTCCATATTCACGACGAAGACGGGTATATACATGCTTGCGAGGACTTTCTCCGGTGTAGAAGCGGTAGCATACATGGGCGGTGTGATGGCGCTCTACGGCGTTATATTTGCAATATTGCAGAACGATGTGAGGAAACTCCTCTCTTATCATATTGTGAGCCAGTTAGGCTATATGGTGGCGGGCGTGGGAATGGCAGGAGTGGGAATGGGCGTTATGGGACTGGGACTGCACGCCGCCACCACGGCTACGGCTACGGGAACACTGGTGGAAAAATTAGCGTTAGATGGTGCTATTGCGCATCTTTTCAACAACCTGTTGTTCAAGACCACGCTGTTCATGTGCATGGGCGCAATAATATACCGGACGGGAAAGAACAATCTCACCGATATGGGCGGACTTGCGAGGAAGATGCCGATAACGACGATAACGTGCGTGATAGCAGCGCTTTCTATCTCCGGTGTTGTGGGCTTCAATGGCTACATAAGCAAGGGTATGATAATTCACGCCGCTGAACTGAAAGGGATGCACATAGTCGCACTTGCTTTGATGCTGGCTTCGGTGGGCACGCTAATATCATTTATAAAGCTCACCTATTTCGCCTTTTTCGCTAAGAACGAGCAGATAGAAGCGAAGGAAGCGCCATTGTCCATGCTCGTTCCGATGTGCGTTACCGCTTTTCTCTGTATGGCTATCGGAGTATATCCAAAGTTGCTTTACACGATATTACCCTTCCGCGATGCTGCGTTCCATTACGAAGCGTTTGCTCCAGGGCACACCTTGGGAACGATGGAACTGGTGCTGATGACGCTCTTCCTGTTCTTCATGCTGGGATACTTCGCGCCCCATGAGAAGATAACCCTCGATTTTGATTACCTGTATAGAAAGGCGGGCAGGAGGGTCATATGGTTCTGTGAGCAGCCACTTATGAGTTTCGCAGGTGCTATTGACGCCAAACTGAAGAGAATCGCTGATTCGCTCGTATGGTTCAGCCGGAATCCGGCAGGTGCATCATTAATACAGCTGTCCACGACTGGTGCGAGGGTGGCAAAACACCTGCCTCTAAATCTTAATCGTTATCATCATCCAGAGAGGGTGGAGCAGCGAGTGATAGAGGAACCAGCGGAGAAATTGACTATAGGAGTAGGAATTGCGGTATTGGTGGTGTTGCTATTCTTTGCTCTTTATCTGATAATGATGCTGATACATGGATGGTTAACATAATTTAATTCAGACCTGGTGGGTGAGGGAGAGAATGTGAATGTGAAACTCTATTCTCTATTCTATTCCACGTGATTCGTATTCGTATTCGTATTTGCGCTGCGATTGCGATTTACAGTTATCTTTAGCTCATTCCAGTCCATTCTTACACCCTTTAACGCTGATATCGCACCGGCAATCGCATTCCCTATCATCTCCTGCACGAACCTGTTTACCTCTATCTCCTCACCATCTATGCGTATCTCCACTTCAATCTCGCCTCTGCTCATCTCTCACACAATCCTATTTCCTTAAGGTTATTATCCCAATAGTAATAGTTTTATAAATGTCTCCTTTCCAGATATCTCTTTCACTTGGTCTTAAATATATATGCCAAATATCTTACAAAGGAGTATTGTTATGAGAGAATATTTGCTTGGGAATGCTGCGATTGCAAGAGGTATCCTTGAGGCAGGTGCCCGTGTGGTTGCCAGTTATCCCGGGACACCCGCATCCGAGGTTGTGGAGATTCTGGCGCCTCTCGCTAAGAAGTATGACCTCCATGTAGAGTGGTCGGTCAACGAGAAGGCTGCTTTGGAAGTTGCCATCGGGTCGTCATGGACGGGAATGAGAGCTGCTGCTGTCATGAAACATGTAGGCTTGAACGTCGCTGCGGACCCTTTTATGACGCTGGCATACACCGGTGTGAGGGGCGGACTTGTAGTGATCGTCTCCGATGACCCGTTCTGCTATTCATCACAGAACGAGCAAGACTCGAGACGCTATGCCCAGTTTGCCTGTATCCCCTGTCTGGACCCTGCAGACCCACAGGAGGCAAGAGATATGACCATCTACGCCTTTGAACTCTCTGAGGAGCTGGAGTTGCCTGTCCTTCTCAGATCCACTACACGTGTCTCTCATGCCAGAGCCGATGTGGAAGTAGGGCAACCAAAAGAAACTCGGGCGACTCCTCAGTTCTTGAAGAATCCAGCCAGATGGGTTGCTCTTCCCGCACATGCCCGACCACGCCATTCCGTGCTTCTCGAGAAACAGGATGCAATCAAGTCTGCGCTGGAAAAATCGCCCTGGAACCAGCTTGTGCTACAGGGACGGGGCGAGCTGGGCGTCATTGCATCAGGGATTTCGAGTCTCTACGCCGAGGAAGCGATAAAACAACTGGAAGCGGAAGCGGATATTTCTTTTCTGCGAATCGGCACCTTTCCACCTCCTGAGGGTTTGTGTTCCGAGTTCATCAGGCATGTCAGTAAAGTGATGGTAATCGAGGAATTGGAACCCGTGCTGGAGGAATATGTAGAAAGGGTAGCAAGAGTGCACAATCCTGATATTGAGATCCTGGGCAAGAGGTCGGGTCACATCCCGCGGGAAGGAGAACTGGACCCCTATATTGTCAGAAATGCCATCGCAGACATGGCTTCTCTACCGTTAGTGGAACCGCCATCTCAATCTTTGAGAGAAGCCGCTGCAATCCTGCCGCCCAGACCCCCGGCACTCTGTCCTGGCTGTGGTCATAGAGCGGCATACTATGCAATGAGGGAAGCATTTGGGACGGATGCAATCTTTCCCAGTGATATTGGGTGCTACACGCTGGCTGTTGACATGGGAACCATAGATACGTGCCTCTGTATGGGCTCCAGCATAACCCTCGCCTGCGGAATTCGGTTTAGTGGCGAGGAGCGGGATATATGTTGTAGTATTGGCGACTCGACTTTCCTGCATACCGGTTTACCCGGATTACTCAACGCTGTTTACAATAAGGCTAAGATAACTGTCGCTATACTGGATAACTCGACCACAGCGATGACCGGACATCAGCCTCATCCCGGAACAGGCGTTACTGCAAGCGGTGATAAAACAAAATCTGTATCGTTTGAGGCTCTCGCCAGAGCACTGGGTGCAGACTTTGTCGAGACTGTAGATCCTTACAATGTTAAAGCGGCAATCGAGACCTTCAAGAGGGCAAGGGATTATCAGGGACTATCTGTAGTCATAGTAAAGCGGGCATGCGTGATAAACGAGAGACGAGCAGGCATAATGCGAAAGCCTTTCATGGTTAACGAGAATTGCACAGGCTGCCGTGAGTGTGTGGAGTTTGGCTGTCCTGCAATCGAGTTCGACGGGGATAGTGCTCGAATCAACTCGCTCTGTACCGGGTGCGGGGTATGTGCCCAGATCTGTCCCAATGATGCCATCGAGATGGTCAAATAAAGATGAAGATGAAGGCAAAAACCAAGACAAAGACATCAGAGTGTGATATTGTTGTGGTTGGTGTTGGTGGCCAGGGAGTAATCCTGCTCTCCAGTATAATTGGTAAGGCGGCGCTTAAGGCAGGCTTACCTGTAAGGAGTGCCGAGACGCATGGGATGGCGCATCGTGGAGGTAGTGTGATTAACCACCTCAGGATAGGATGCGTGTTCGGTCCACTGGTGCCAGTCGGAGGAGCAGACATTTTGGTAGCTCTCGAGCCCGCCGAAGCTCTGCGGTATGCCCATTACCTATCTAAAGATGGTGTCGCACTTGTGAATACCAAACCCGTCCTCCCAAGTACGGTGACCTCAGGTCAATCGAAGTATCCACCGTTGGAAGAGATTCTTGCGCCACTCCAGCGAATTTGCCGGGGCATCAAAACTCTTGATGCAACAAAACTGGCAGTCAAAGCGGGCAATCCGCAGACGATGAATGTCGTGATGTTGGGTGCGCTCTCTAAATATATTCCATTACGGGAAGAGATGCTCATCGAGTCGCTCACAGAGTCCGTGCCCGCGAAGTTTCTGGACGTTAACAGACGCGCCTTTGAACTCGGTAAGCGCGAAGGTTAAATTATGTTAAATTATGCTATTGGCTATCGCCCATTCAATCTCTTTTAGCATCATAATTGTAGCATAGTTGCCCAAAGCCCCATATTATTTGCCTTTCAACCGTTCCATTTCATGCTTTATTTCATCAATTACTTCCATATTGTATATTCTCTTTTTTCCGCCTTCTTTTATTGATATAACATAAAACACCTTGCCTCCATATTTCTCAGTAAATTTCTGGTGTGAAACTTTTTGGAATACATGTTCCTTAAATATCTGAGGTATATGGGAAACACCACCAGCGGGTTTAATCTGAAGTCCGATATAGTTGCCATTAATTTTGATATAAAAATCTACAGCGTATAATCTATCCCATTCATCTGGTGCTGGATGAATCTTAACGCCCAGTATTTTTTCTAACTGTCCATAAATTGTTTTAATTTCAGTCATATAGCCATCAAAAGTCCGATCTATTACCATCTTAACCATATATTCTATGCAATCCTCCTCTGTAATCTCCTCAATCTCGGCGGAAATCACCTCTGATATTTTGATATACAATTTTCGTCCTAACTCTTCGATATGCTCCTTTGATCTAACATTTTTAAAATAATATTCTCTCCATTCCTCTATCGTTTTTGGAGCACATTTCCTAATTTCTTCTGAGACAGGACCAACATTACGCTTGAAATTCAACTGAAAGCGATTCATAGCACTGTTTAAAATCCATTCTTTAGCCATTATTCATGCACTTCTCTTTCTATGCTAATAAATTTATTTTTATATTTGTAATCTTTCGATCTATCTGCAACAGCCATGCCTGCTTTAATAAGGTAAGAATTAACAAATATTCTATTCTTGAGATATACATATGCTTCAACTGTATCTTTGTCCACAATGGTCCCATTATCGAATTTCAAAAAAACATCCTTTTTTAATATATAATCCATTAAATATCTAATGGCTCTTTCTTTGTCGCTAATCTTTACACCTAAAATTTTAACAATTAAGCCAGTATTTAGTTTAATTGTCCTTTCATCTATTATATCTATGACTTTATACACTCGATTATTTTTGAAATTGAATTTGTTTGGATCAATTATCGGTCTGGCATCTTTAATTTTGGGTTTGTAGTCAATCTCTTCAATCTCTATTTTCTTAGCTCTTTTTATTATCTGGATATTATTTGAAAAAACTAACAGTCCTCGATTTAATCCAAGTTTTTCTTTTATTACATTCAGAAAGTTCTCATTAATTTCATATCCGATTGCATTCCTGTTTAATTCCATTGCTGCTTTTACTGTTGTGCCACTCCCTAAGAATGGATCGAGAACAGTATCACCAACAAAAGTAAACATCTTTATACATCTTTTTGGCAATTCATCAGGAAACATCGCTTCGTGCTCAATTTGTCTTGCTCCGCCGAAATACCAGTGACCGTAAAAGTATTCCTTCCACTCATCTTTTGTAAGCATTGACTGTTTCTTTATCTCTTTAGGGATTTTTTTACCTTTTCCCGGTTTCTTGAATATCAAAATATATTCATAATCAATCTCTACCATCCCATTCGGTGGATATGGGTATGATCCCATCACATTTGCGCCTCCAGTAGTGTTCATTGTTGTTTTTTTCTGCCATATAATAGCACCCATATAATCGAACCCTATATCTTCGCATTGGGCAATAAATTCAGCATGTAATGGTATAATTTTGTACCTCCCATATATTATAGACCTTGCAAACTGATCACCGATATTTAAGCAGAATCTTCTTCCTGGTTTTATGACTCTATAGCATTCTTTCCATACTCTATACAAATCTTTAAGATATTCATGTAAACTTTGTCCATATCCAACTTGCCCTTCTACTCCGTAATCCTTGATATGCCAGTAAGGAGGAGAAGTAACTACGAGGTCAACACTGTTGTCCTCAACTTCCTCCATTTTTCGACTATCACCTATGATTATTTTAGCTTTATTTACCATCAGTCTCACTTATATACATACCTGGCTAATGGCTAATAATATTTGCCTGAGTACTTCGGGCTTCGGGCAATTTCACTTTCTCGGTCCCGAAATATTTCAAATCTGCTGTATCTCTTCCCTTGTTACTAACCTCACTCCTGCCTCGTTCAGTACTTCCGTGGCTCTCTGTATATCATCCACGCGGAGTATCAACATCGCACGCTTGAACTTTGCGGTTACAAACGCATAAGCATAATCCACATTGACATTATTCATACCCAGAGTGTTAGCTATCTCGTAGAGACCGCCAGGAACATCCTTTAGCTCCACAGCGAGAACATCGGTCTCTGAGACCGTGAAGCCACCATCATGTAGCGCCTTATATCCCCGCTCCGTATCATCAACCACCATCCTGATCACGCCAAAGTCACCAGCCTCCGCAATTGTCAGTGCGCGAATGTTCACGCCAGCATCTGCTAATGTCCTTGCCACTCTTGCCATCCTGCCAGGCTTGTTCTCCGCAAAGACAGAAATCTGTTTTATCACTTCCATTTTTACACCTTCCTCTTGTCTATAACCCTCCGTGCCTTACCTTCGGAACGCGGAATCGCACCCGGCTCCACCAGCTCTACCTCTGCCGTAATATTCAACACGCTTTTAAGCTGCCTGGAGACCTCGTTGCTTAATGACATCAGGTCTGCAATTTTATCGCTGAATGCAGATTCAGTTACCTCAACCTTTACGGTCATGACATCCAGTGGTCCCTTCCTGTCCACAATTATCTGGTAGTCGTTGCCAATCTCGGGAATTTTCATGAGTACAGACTCGACCTGGCTCGGGAAGACATTTATTCCTCGCACAATGATCATATCGTCTGTCCTACCCAGAATTCTCATGATTCGTGGATGTGTGCGTCCGCACTCACATGGCTCGTTATTCAGTATAGTGATGTCACCTATCCGGTACCTGATGAGAGGAAAAGCCCATTTATCCAGAGAGGTCACAACGAGTTCGCCACGCTCACCATCATCCACTTGCTCCATCGTCTTCGGATCAATTACCTCAATAAGAAACATATCCGCCCAGATGTGGATACCGTTCTGTAGGTGGCACTCGGTGAAGAGGGGACCACTCATTTCGCTGGTTCCGTATATGTCATACGCCTTAATGCCTGTGGAATCCTCAATCCGCTTTCTTGTCTCTTCAGACCATGGCTCTGCACCAAAAATGCCTGCCTTGAGTTTTGTATCATCGCGGATGCTCACACCCATCTTTTGTGCAACCTCGTTTATATATAGGAAATATGAAGGTGTGCAGGCTATAGCAGTGCTTCCTAAATCCTGCATTAGCTCAATCTGACGTTCGGTATTGCCGGTGCCCGTGGGAAGCACCGTGGCGCCAATTCTCTCAGAGCCGTAATGAAGACCGAGCCCCCCGGTGAATAGTCCATAGCCATAACTAACCTGGATTATGTCCCCACGCCCCAGACCTACGGATGTAAGTCCTCGTGCCAGAGACTCTGACCACGTATCAACGTCACCCTGAGTATATCCGACCACAGTAGGTTTCCCGGTCGTGCCACTGGATACATGATACCGCACCACCCAGTTTTCGGGGAGGCAGAACATCCCTGTGGGGTAGGTATCACGAAGATCGCGCTTCGATGTGAAAGGGAGTTTGGTTACATCGCTCAGCTTCTTGATATCATCGGGCTCCACACCCGCCTCCCTGAATCGCTGCCGGTAGAATGAGGAATGATTATAGACATAGCGAACAAAATACCTGAGCCGTTCCTCCTGCATCTTATGCAAATCCTCGATCGGCATACGTTCGATGCGGGGATTCCAGTATTCGATCATAACTTACCAGATCAATTTATAATTTTTATATATAAAAAACAATAGGTTTTGTTCTGTATCCAAAATTCGCTTGTCGGCTTTTATCACCGAGACGGTATATGCCATCGCAAAATAATAACACAAGTTATTTATATGATATACATAGATATATTGCAAACGTGATAGCAAATGCTTTCCATAAAAGAAGTGAGCAAGCACTTTGGCAACCTAACAGCCATTAAGGACGTAAGTTTTAGAATAAATAAGGAGCAGATAGTGGGGTTAGTCGGTCCGAATGGTGCGGGGAAATCAACGCTTCTGAATATCGTGAGTGGTGTCTATCCACCCAGTTCAGGTTCGATCTTCTTTGATGGTCTGGATATAACTAACTTGAGTCCTGATAAAGTGTGTAAGCTGGGAATCGCTAAGACATTCCAGCTCGTACACTCTTTCCCTGAACTGTCTGCGATTCAAAACGTCCTTGTAGGTGCGTTGTTCGGCAATTCAGATAAAATCAGTATGAGAGAAGCAAGAGAAAAAGCAGAGATGTATCTTGAATTCGTCGGCTATCCCATGAATAAGTTAAATTACCCGGTGAAAAACCTTAATGTTGTAGAGCTTAAGAGGATACAGCTTGCAAGAGCTCTTGCGACTGACCCGGAACTACTCCTGTTAGACGAGGTAACGACAGGACTAAATCCGAAGGAAAGTAAAGATGCTATCTCATTGATACAGAAAATCCGCGACTCTGGAATAACAATACTCATGGTAGAACATGTCATGAGGGTTATAATGAACGTCTCCGACAGTATTGTCGTTCTGCATCACGGTGAAAAAATAGCGGAGGGCACACCCGCCGAAATAGCCGCGGATGAAAAGGTTATAAACTCATATCTCGGAGAAAAAATATATATGTGATTCCATTCCCATTCCATGCCATGCTAGAGATAAAGGAATTAAATGCCTATTATGAGAAGGTGCAGGTGCTATGGGGCGTCTCCTTCACTGTTAACGAGGGGGAGATTGTATCCCTCCTCGGTTCTAACGGGGCAGGGAAGTCAACCACTGTAAAGACCATCCAGGGTCTGCTTAAGTCAAAGTCAGGCAGTATCAGGTTCATGGATAGAAATATTGAAGGACTACCAGCATACAAGATAGTGGATGCGGGTATTTCTCTCGTTCCTGAAGGCAGAGAGATATTCCCAAAGATGAGCGTCCTTGAAAACCTTATACTTGGCGCATATGTGCCAAGAGCAAGGGATTTGCTAGAAGAGAGTCTCGAGTGGGTGTTCCAACTCTTTCCGAAGCTCGAAGAACGGAAAAAACAGCTCGCGGGAACAATGAGCGGAGGGGAACAGCAGATGCTCGCCATTGCACGCGCTCTGATGTCGAAACCAAAACTTCTGATGCTGGATGAGCCTTCCCTCGGGTTAGCCCCCGTGCTCGTATTACAGGTATTCGAGGTAATAAAAAAATTGAATGAAGAAGGCGTTACCATATTGCTTGTGGAACAGAACGTACATCATGCGCTTGAGCTCTCTGACCGCGGATACGTCCTGGAGAAGGGTAGGATTATCTTAGAAGGGAAAGGTTCTGAGCTTCTTGAGCATGAATATGTGAAAAACGCATATTTAGGAATCTAATTCTCACTCTATCTTGTATCCTATATCATGTGCATTTACAACTGAAGTCTTGATTTTATCTTCTCCGGCACAGACACAAGTCCCTTCGGCAGGAATATCACAATAAGGACGAGGATCACACCAATTAATATAAATCGCTCATACATCAAACCGAAAGCGCGCAGAACCTCCCAGATAAATGTAATTACAATTGTACCAAGTATTGGACCGCTAACGGTAAAGAGCCCGCCACTTATAGAGTATAGTATCGGCCAGAATGATATGTCCATACCATAGACCTCAGGGGTTATATACCCGAAATGATGTATCTCTAATGCGCCGGCAATCCCGGTGAAGAAGGCGCTTACAGCAAACGCCATTAGCTTATACTTTATTACATTGATGCCCATCACCTTTGCTTCAAGCTCGTTCTCACGAATTGCCTGTAGAGCGAGTCCCACCCTCGATTTCGTTATCAGGTAGATTATAACGACCACAGCAACCGCTATAAGTAGAATGACATAATACTCATACATGATATAATTCGTTATCGTTACGGGAATCAATCTCTTCGCGGGGATACCATCCCAGCCTCCGGTAAGCCACGAAAGCTCCGTGGTTATTGTATGAGCTATAATCGCAAACCCGAAGGTTACCATGGCAAGGAACCACTCCCTCATCCTTATACAGGTTAAGCCTATCAGAACACCTATAAACGCAGCGAATAAACCTCCAACAGGTATTGCCGCAATCGGTGGCATACCAAGAGTATTTGCTACTATTGCCGACACATAACCCCCGATACCGAAAAAAGCTGCATGCCCCAGAGAAGCCTGACCTGAAAGAGCAAGCAGGTTCCACGCTGATGAGTATATAATAAACACAAGCATTATAATCAAAACCGTCAGCAAATACTGATTGATTCCAAAGATTAAGGGTATCAGAAATGCAAGGATCAGTGAAATAATTCCTGTCCAGGTTTTCATATTCATGTTCATGTTCATCCTAACTAATTTCATCTTATCTCTTATCCTACTCTCTATGCTACTCTCCTTTCTCCCCGAATATGCCTGTTGGTCTTATTACGAGAACTATAATCAGGATAAAGAAAGCTATCGTATCCTTCCATGCGGTGAACGACATCGAAACGCCGAGTAAACCTGCAAAGGATTGCATGAATAATGGCACTACGTTTTCTGCTATACCCAAAGTCAGACCGGCAACAATAGCTCCGGGTATGCTGCCAAGCCCACCGATGATGACCACAGCAAAAGCTTTTATTGCCGGTATGGAGCCCATATACGGGTCCACTATCTGACCACTTATCAACCATAAGCTACCTGCTGCAGCCGCAAGCGCGGAACCCAACGCAAAACTGAGCATGTCCATCCGCTCCACGTTAATGCCCATTAGAGCAGCTGCATCGCGGTTCTGGCTTGTAGCACGCATCGCTCTCCCGATGGTGGTCCTTTTCATGAAGAGTTGAAAGGCAATCAGAAATACGATTGTAAATAGGATAATGATGATATAATCCAGTGGCAGCCGAACGGAGCCCACAGAAACGGACACATTGCTGTATGGACTATGAATAGACCTTGAGTCCGTTGTCCATAACAAAGCCGCTAAATTCTGAAACAGATAAATCAACCCAAGACTAAGAAAAATCTCGTTTAACTTCCCTGTACCCTTTATCGGGCGGAAGCAAAGCCGTTCAATGAAAACACCGATAATACCCAGAATAATCATGGCTAAAGCAATAATTAGATAGGGGTTAACCCCTGAAAGGGTGTAGATCCAGAATGTAGCATAGGCACCAAGCATCAACAACTCTCCGTGTGCGAAGTTCACGACCTTCATAACGCCAAAAATCAGGTTCAGTCCTATCGCTAAGAGAATGTAAATGCAGCCAGCGTACAGACCCCATACCAAGATCTGTATTAAAACACCGGGTTCCATAGTTGGATAAAAAATAAAAAAAAGGATTAAATAAAAAAGGATTATGTACCTCCGGGTTTCGCCGTCCGGTGGTACAAAATTTGTCTCCTTTACTTCCGTCTTCTCTGCACCATGTATGCAATTGCTAATAGGCTGGCAATGGTTAAAAACGCTTCAAAACCTGGTTCTTCTGGTGCTGGTGTTTCTTTTACTTCTCTCTTCTCTCGAAGATACTTATCAAGCGCAGCTTTGCACTCTTCTTCGGTCTCAAAGGTACGCAAGCCTTTGTACATGTACATGCCGCAGAACTCCTTCTGTTGGCATTTTAGACTTTCTTCATCGAAATACCACAGAGTTTTGCATTCTTCAGTTGCTTTAGTCGCGGTTGCAGTCGCAGCTGGTGAACTCCCGGGCTCATACCAATCCGGGAGTACAAAATCAGTTTCTTTTATGCTGTCAGGCCACACTATCTTCGGTCTCGTCTCTCCCACGGATTCATTCCAGATCAACTGCTCCATGTAAAGCGCGAATTTACTCTCCCTATAATCTGACGAAAAGTTTATCACACCGTTCTGCATCACCTCTACAATCTGCGGCATCTCGAGCTCAACCAATGAAGCCCTGACCTTTTCCTTATCCAAAGTACCTGCGTTCTTAATCGCTTCCGCCGCGATGTAAACACCCTCGTATGTCGATGCCCCCATCATACTCGGGGATGTACCCCACCTGTTCTTAAAGTCCTCCTTGAATTTTTCGACTACTTCATGGATTGGTCCTGAGGGGATAGCATAAGGACTAAATCTGCTCTCCTGTATCGAGTATTCTCCCCATCTCCCCACCCCGGTATAATAATCAGGGTCGTCATTACACTCGACGGAGAGATAAATAGTGTTCATACCAACGTCCTTCCTCCCCTGGGTTACTATGAGCGTCTGCTCGTTAAGGAATGCAGCAACATAAACAACATCCGGTTTAGACTCCTTTATTACTGTTAACACAGTCCTGAAATCCGTCTCGCTCATCTTGAATTTCTCTGCTGAAACTATCTCCATGTTGAGGTTGTGTTTCTCTATCGCCTTTCTGATACCCTCGTAAACGCCTTCGCCATATTTGCTGTCCTGGTATAGAACCCCTAACCTGAGAGGTCTGTCCTCTGAAAAATTGAACCGCTCATATATTTCGGGCTTTACTACTTCATTGACAAAAAGCAAAGTCGCTTCTGGATAGTCGTCTGTTGTAGGACAGTGATGGAAGAAGTAGGATGTATCTATATCAGTCCTCCTCGTTACTATGGGGGAAGACGCTCCGGTGATTATGAAAGGCACTTTGTGTTCCGCTGCAACGACCTGGTCAGCATACGTTATGCCGCTCGAAAAACCCCCAATCAATAAGTCTACCTTATCTTCCGTAATGAGCTTCGTTACTGCTTTAACACCGCTTTCCCTGCTCGTTTCCGTGTCTCCCTTAACGAGTGTGATCGGTACATAAACGCCCCCGACATCAACTCCGCCCTTAGCGTTTATCTGCTCCGCCGCCAATACCGCAGACTGCCACATATCGGTCCCTGTTGTACTCGCGCCACCCGTCAAAGGTGCGACAATCCCTATCTTTATCTCTTCTACTCCGGGCTCTTTCGATTGCCCCACACTGGTTGCAAACACAAGCAAGACTGAAACCACTAACACGGCAAATAAAATCCCGTACTTCTTGTTCATCTTCATATCGAACACCTCACAAGTTTTCTATTGTCACCATTAAGATTTGAGTGGCTATTTAAACTTTTCTATTTTTCTCGATAACTACCTTGACTATGTTAGATTAACGCGGAGTACACGACACTGGCACGGGAACGCTGTGGGGTGCAAAGAATAATCTTTAATCTTTACTTTACAAAATAAAATCATGGTTATATTATTTATATTGCATTACTAAAACTAAACTAAGCTATAAGGGGGCACAGGAATGGAGGAAAAAAACAAAATTTTTGATGCTATAATTAAACGTGTTAGAGAAGAACCCTATGCAAAGAAACTGGGAATAGAACTGATAGAATTGGATGAGGGGTACTCAAAAGTTAAAATGACCTTTAAAGAGGATATGGAGAATATATTTGGAATGGTGCATGGGGGAGCGATATTTTCGCTGATTGATGAGGCATTTGAGACGGCTGCGAACACACATGGAACCGTGGCGGTTGCACTTAGTATGAATATCACGTATATAAAACCCGTTTCGGCAGGAGACGTCTTATATGCGGAAGCGAAAGAGATGAGCTTATCCGGTAGAATTGGAACGTACGTTATCAACGTCGAAAATGAGGGAGGCGACCTGATCGCCCTTTGTCAAGCTCTGGTTTACAGAAAAAAGCATGAACTACCTTTCTTGTAATGCTATTTGATGCATTGGATTTGGAATTTGGAATTTTCACCATCAAGAGCCAGCCTGTCTTGCAGTTTATTCTTCTCTCCCCGAAAGTATGTATATTTATACTAACCTATGCAACAATTATAGCTAATAGCCATGCCTTTCTGGGATAAACATATCGAGACGCTGCCCCGGGATGAACTTGAGGCTTTACAGGTTAAGCGGCTGAAGGACACGGTTGCCCGATGCAGGAAGTCCATCTTCTACCGAAACCGGTTGAAGGACGTGGATGAATCCCGTTTCACTACGCCCGAGGATGTATCCCTGATTCCATTCACGACAAAGGATGACCTGCGTGCTAATTATGACTTCGGTCTTGTGACCGTACCAAGGGTGGAAATCGTGCGTATGCATTCATCATCAGGCACCACCGGCAAAGCTACCGTTATCTTCCATACAAGAAAGGACATCGAGATTTGGGCTGACCTCGTTGCCAGATGTATTGTCATGACTGGAGCAGGTAAGGCGGATGTCTTCCAGAATATAATCAGTTATGGCATGTTTACCGGCGGTCTGGGATTCCATTACGGCGCTGAGAAGGTTGGTATGCTGACCATTCCATCAGGTGTGGGCAATACGAAACGTCAGATACAGTTGATGAAGGATTTTAATACAACGGTCTTCCATGCAACGCCCTCTTACATCCTGTACGTTTCCGAAGTAATGGTTCAAGAGGGTTTTGACCCGAAGGAGTTTGATTTACGTATAGGTTTTGTGGGTGCGGAGCCGCATTCAGAGCAGACCAGACAGAGGATTGAAGATACATTTGACATAAGTGCATTTAATTCATACGGTATGTCAGAGCTTAACGGTCCTGGAGTAGCGTTTGAGTGTGAAGAAAAAGCCGGCATGCACCTCTGGGAAGACAGCTATCTTCTCGAAGTCGTTGACCCAGCTACCGGCGAAAAACTTAGCCCCGGCGAGGAAGGTGAGCTTGTCATCACCACGCTGAATAGGGAAGCCATGCCCATCCTCAGGTACAGGACAGGAGACCTTGCCAGAGTCATTGACGATGGCGAAAAATGCCCTTGTGGCAGAACACATGTGCGGATTTCACGTATAAAAGGGCGCTGTGATGACATGCTCATCGTTAAAGGTGTTAATTTCTATCCAAGCCAGATAGAGGATGTCCTGATGAGTTTTCCTGAAGTCGCAACAAACTATCAAGTCATTGTGGAGCGTGTAGGCAGTTTAGATTCATTGACGGTGAGGGTAGAATTGCATCCTAAAATGTTTGACGGCGATTTAAGGAAGCTGAGGAAACTTGAAGCTGATATTACTAAGAGTATCCAGGATGAGATAGTGGTAAGACCAAAAATAGAGTTCCACGAGCCCGGAAGCTTGCCGAGGAGTGAGGGCAAGGCTGTAAGAGTTGTTGATAAGAGGGGTAAAATATAAAGAAAAAGTAAGATGATTAACCAGCCGGGCTTCACAGTTTCTTTGAAGGCAGTTCTGGCTGTTGGTGGCATCGCATGCTGCTCTCGATCTGTGGGTAGCACTTTAGTTTCTGTTTCCGCATTGCAGGCGAATCCATTCTCTAATGCATTAATCAAGATTTTTGGTAATCAGAAGATTGCGATTCAGAATAGAATAAGGATATAAAAGTTTTTATTCCATCCCATAATTATTCTTTATGAGAATATGATATGATGAAATTAGGAGTCTCGGCAGATTTTAGCGCTGCGCATTCACTGCCACGTTATCCTGGTAAATGCAGGAATCTACATGGTCACACATATAAAGTGGAAGTGATAGTAGAGGGCGAAAAGAAGCCCGATACTGAATGTGTAGCGGACTTCTCAGAGTTGAAAGCGGTGGTGAAAGAAGTACTTGAGCTGGTTGACCACAGGTATCTGAATGAGATAATAGAATATCCAACGAGCGAGAATATAGCACTATTCTTGAAGCGTGAGTTAGAGCGTAAGCTGAAAGACTCGAAGCTCGGCATCTTTCTCTATTCGCTAAAATTGTGGGAAGGTGAGGACAAATGGGTGATGATAGAGTCTGGCGAAAGAGGAGGTGATGCGAGTAGCGATGCTTGAAGAGCCAGTGATAGAGATAAGCACCAAGGAAGTGAAGACTATAACGCCCGATACCTCGATAGGGAAGGCGATAGGCATCATGGAGCAGAACAAATTCCATAATCTCATAGTGCTTGATAGCGATAGCAGTGAGAATGAGATATACATGGTGAATATACAGGACCTGCTGCTCGCTTCCAACCCTGACTCGCCTGTGGATGAATTCATGTTCAAGCCACACTGCATACAGAAGGATACACCGACCATGGAAGCGCTCTGTGAACTGCTGGACAGTGGTCAGAGGGCGGCGCCGATAGTTGATGCTGATGGGAAGCTCGCAGGGATTGTTACGGAGTATGACATAATGGCAAGAGGAGCACATTCTTACATTCTCAGAGATACAGCGGTAGGTGACGTGATGACCAGTGATGTGATATATGTTGATAAGACAGCCAGTATAGGCAAAGCACGGAGCATCATGCGTAAGAGTAACCTCGGACATCTGGTTATTGTTGACGAGCACAACAAAATAACAGGTATAATCACAGAAGGGGACATCCTGAGAAGGCTCTACAAGCCGAAGCAAAGAATGACCTCAGGTGAGTACAAAGGCGAGAAGATAGCGAGAATGGGACAGCCTGTCTCACTTATCATGAGCTCACCGGTGATAACCACCACCATGGATGCGAATCTGGCAGATGTTGCGGGTTTGATGTGTGAGCATGATATACGTGCCGTGCCGATAACGAGAAAGGACATGCGCCCCCGGGGAATCGTGACTACGCATGATATAATGCGATTCCTGAGCGAGTTCAGAGCGAAGAGGGAGGTGAACGTGGAGATTCTGGGCACAGTGGATGAGGCATATAAAGAGCTTGCCATGCGAATCATTGATACAGAGTTGAGGAAAATTGTCAGACTCGCCAGACGCATACACTGGATAAAGATAGTGATAAAGAAGGAGAGGGACAGAGGAGGAGTATCATATTATAAAATCGGTGCGCATGTCAAGACACCCGAGAAGCTATATGTGGGCTATGGAGAACCAGGAGGTACGAAGATATTGACGGCGGCGCGGGGTGCGGGCGAGATAGAGAAGAAGGCGGATAAACGGCGGTGGGACTTCATTGCCACGCTGAAAGATGCCTTACTCTCTGTACGGGCGCAGATGGAGGATGATAAAATAAAGAGAGGGTCAGGTAGGTCATGACATGAGAATGGGGTGTGTTACCGGGTTTCGCTGACTAAATAACAATAACCTTATAACTTATTTTTCCCCTCTCGAACTCCCCCGGTGCCATCCTGTGAAGCAAATCAGCCAATTTCTGCCGATATTCTATCGCCAGGTCCATTATAAGTTTTAGCTCATCCTCATCGAACTTCTTATCCGGGAAAAGAATCTTAGCCATGCCAGAAGCAACCCTGTAAATTCCCATCTCATCCCTTATCGTAACCCCTTCCAACTCAATCTTTGACCTTATGAGAGGAGCAAAATAGAATCTCCGTAGCCCATGCAATATTTCTGAGAAGTAATCAACGGACGCACCATAATTTTTGGATAGGTGAACCTCACTCCTCTTTATCTTAGGGATTTCCCAGCCCGGAATCACGCCGTGAATTCGGTCAATAAAAGCGGTATCATTCCTCATGAACTCCGGCAGCGCATAATTAATATCCTCAGCAGGAACATAGCCGGTAACATCTATATTCCCCATCAAGACAAGCGAGCATAAAGAAGTGGCTTTCTTCGGCCCTCTTTCAAAATGACCATCCACCATATAGTCTTTCAACTTACCCATCATATCACCCGGATTGGGAAATCTTAACTTCGTAATCTCGTCAAAAACGATGCAATCTTTCATTCCTATTTCACCAACTGTCCTCCTTGCAATATTGTAAAATAGCTGTGCAGGTGTTATCACACCGCCGGAGAATATCCTCGTGTAGAAGGATATATTTCGGTAGAAATAAGTTTTTCCCGTGGCTCTCGGTCCAAATTCCATCATGTTCACATTGTTTTCCACCAGAGGAACAAACCTGCTGATAAGGATGAGTTTTTGCCTTTGCGTGTAAACCTCAGGGTTTAAACCCATAGTGTTTATCAGCATATCAATCCATTCATCGAGAGAGAAATGCTGCCTCTTTTTTATAAAATCCTTCAGGTCTATGTTCGAGACGTGAAAAGGCTTGAAGTCGTCTATCATTACAGGAAGAGTCAAATCTCTTTCTTTCTCGTCTATCAGGGGTGGAGAATATTTTAAACTTACCAGCCCCCAAACGCCGGTAGAAAGTAATTGCTCGTTAGCATCCACAACCGAATCTTTAATCATTGCATTCCTGAGGTTTAAACTCGGTATAGTCGCTTTTCTTATGCCATACTTCTCGTCTATCTCTACTTTTATCTCATCTATTATCTTGCATTTCATTTTCCGGAAGATTTTGTCAAGAATCAAATCTTTGTCTTTTGGTTCCGGGTAAAGGGTATTCACAAGTTCAATGACTTTCATCAATTTCTCGTTGAAAGCTTTGGAGTCGCTTTCTTCTGATATTCTCGTGAGCATGTGTTCTGATACAAATTTAGGGACTCTTTTGATGTCCTGTCGGTTGGAAAGACCTTTGTCCACCACATATCCGGGGAAATAATACCTCAGCTTTGCGTTTAGTTCGTCCCGCGTCATTTTGTTCTATCCTTCTCCTTCTTCCAATAGCGTGGCGAGTTCTTCAGGGTTCATTTTCATCTGTAATCACCTTCATCACACTATCCTATCAATCGGGTATGGACTTATGCATTTTTCTGTTAGCTTTGGGTTTACGGGCATTTGGAAGATCATGTTCCTCTATCCAATAAGGATACTTTGCTTCTCCAAACCTATCTATTATTTCTCTACGAGTTTCTTCCTTGTAATGCTCCCTCAAATAGTTAATTGCTCTACGTAATGCCCCATCATCGGTAACGAGATATTTACTGCATTCCAAGATTGAATTTGCGTAAATAATCAAGTTATATGGCTCCACTGAGGGTTTTGAGCCTTTATAAAGAATTTCTACTAATTCAAGCACATCATTTTGGTCTACATTTGAGAACTCGATACCGAGGCTTTTGCTCCTTTGGACAAAATCTTCAATAATATCTCTTATTTGTATTCTTTCTCGATCTTCAAGCTCATAAGTAGCTTCTCTACCAAAAATTTCATTAAATGGCGCTCGTTCTTCTCTCTTTTTATCATAATAAAACCATCTGTGATAAAGGAAATACATTTCTAAAATACTGATTCTGCTTATAATTAATTTGTGTCCGTCATTCCGAGTTTGCCGTAAAAAAGCATAGTATGATTCCAGTTTGCTTGCATCTCCACCCTCTTCTTTCACTCTAAGGTATTCTGAAGTTTTAACCAATATATTTGTGTCAAGAAAATAGGACTCTATCACGGGCATATCTATCCTTTCCTTTCCCTAAATTCGGCTATCCACATATCAGCAATTTCTTTTATAAGGACTTCATCTATTGAGGTTTGTCTACTTGCTGCAATCTCGATAGTCTCGTGACAAAAGTTCAAAAGGTTTCTTGGTTTTTCCCTTACAATATCAGGTAGTAGCTCCCATAAATTATCGGGAAAAGGAAACAAAGCCTCTTTCTCCTCCCGAGCATCGTTAAGGTAGGCAACAATAAGTTTCTTTGCTCCATCTTTATCAAGAGGTTGAATTCGAATTGGTCTCAGGAGTCGTGATGCCAGGGGTTCACAATACTCTTTCGTTAACTCCCAAGCTGTAGGTACCATAGCAATAATTATACCCAGAGGCAAAGCACTTGCCAGGTCGAAAAGACGTCTTATAGTATATTCGTAATCCGTTGCCTCTTTAACGGTGAACCGTTTTGATGCCGGGATTTCCTCAAATTCATCGAGAAGAATTAAGATAAAACTATAATTGTCTACTTTTTTGATAAGAGAGAGAATTGCCGAAAGGAACTCATAATCGCCTATTTCTTTTCGCCTTTTAGGAGCAATATCCTCCCAATCAAAATAACTCTTATAATGACTTTCCATAAGAATACGAGACAGTTTACGTGCACTATTGGCATTTATCCCAACAGATTTCTCTATTATTTTACTAAAAATACTCAATATAGCGTCTACATCAGCCCTCTGTTTTTTGGCGAAGTCAAAGAAAGTTCTGTAATCACTTAGAATGTGCTCCTGCAGCGAGGTTCCAAACCAGGGATATTTTCCCTTTTCTGAAGGAAAAATCGTGTAATACCAATTTAAATCATTTTCTTTCACTCTTTTTAATAGTTCTTCCCGTATTACACTCCATAATTTTCTTACTATATTTCCCAAACCTATTGCCCTAACTATGCTACCTGTAAAGTCATGAAAACCATACCCAGGATATTGAATATAAAAACTGGCAACATTGGGAAATTCCTTCTTTACAAGGTAATGAACCATTTTAAGATAAAAAGTCTTTCCAGAGCCATATTCTCCAATGAGAGCTCGACCTTCTTTGGTTACTCCCCCTCCATGGAGTAGCGCATTAAGAAAATTTTCAAGTTCTTCTTTCAGTCTCTTATCCGGGAAGGTTATAACCCTTGGGGGCTCCAGTAAAGCACCATCTGAAGGAAAAGGATTTCTGGAAAGTCCTAAGAGATTATACCTCTCTTCTGGTTCTATCTTCTTAATCTCTAATCTCTCCATTGTTTCATCTCCCAGAGTTTCTTATGAACTATTATATGAGTCATCCATATATTATTTAATTTTATAAAGTTCTTTAAAACTTTTTCATCGGTCTTCTCTGATAGGCTTCTAAAGGTTAAAGCACCCTTTGAGGAACTGCTGAATTTTATATATTCCGGAAATCTTTGCCATAGTTCCAAAAAAAAGCGATTTTGAATCTCTTTTACAGAAACTCTTAACAAAGGTGCTAATTCAAATATCGTTAGGTCGATAGGAAAGAAGCTCCAATCCGAATTCGGAAATGGTCTATACAGTTGGAGAAATTTTTTAAGAAAATAATCAAACTCTAAGGATAACGTCCTATCAAGTGGATAAAGTATATGCCTTGTTTCATCAATATATACTTCCTCGATTAAGGAACACTCTCTCCCCCAGAGCTGTAATCCCCACTCCACTGCCATACGCTCTATCGGTGTTTCAAGAACAATTTGATTGCCTGTTTCCATGTTAATATATTTTTTAGTTCGTACCTTCCTCTTTTGTTTTCCTCCTTTCATTTCTATTACCGTGGGGAAGATATACACCACTTTACCATGTTCCACAAAATTTTTCCATGAAAATTCCTTTTTACCCATAAATATCCAGAAAAAAGCTTCCCTGCAGTCAGGGTTGTCAATAATCAATTTTTGAAAAATAAGTTCTTCTTCCTTGTTTAGAGGAGCAAGATATTGTCTTAATTTGATAAGTTTACGAACTTCTGGTTTATTCCAGTTTACTAGATATTTTTTGCTCTTATTTTGAGTAATTAATCCCAATTTGAGGGCAGCTCGTATGCAGTGATAAATAGGGGATTTAGCAAGCGGAGTCCCATCTTTTTTTATAAAAATTCCCTCCTTAATACCTATATCAGCGATTTCGGTATAACGAAGACCATTATATTTTTCAATAAGCAATAGAATATCTCTTATTTTTGAGAGATTTGTTTCTTTTCTCATCCAATAAATATCATCTTTTATTGCTTTTTCCATATCACTATGCTCTCCTTTGCCGGTATCTTTCCAAATTTACCCATTTGTTGGGGACTATTTCCTCTTAACCTTGCTACAAGTGTTTCCTGATGCGTTAGCCCCAGTGAATCACCTATCTCTACCAAAATATCACTAACAGGAACCAAAAATCCACCATACCTCACATCACCTATTACAAAAGCAGCAAAGCCCCTCTGCTTCAATACCCTCGCTACTTCCTTAAGCACCAGGTACATATCCTCAAAATAGCCCTTTATCATAGGAATAACATGCTTATTAGGTAAAGTTTCTTTTTCCAATTTTTCTATGATCTCTTTTAATTTAATAGGTTCTTTATAACCATCGGCAACGAAAACTTTTTTTGCCTCTACGTGGGAACGTAAGGTTTTATACCTCAACCTTTTTATTTCTCTCTCCGATTTTAGAAAAGCAATAGCTAATTCTAAGATATAGACTCTCGTATAATCATGTCTATTAAGATAGGGGGGTGAAGTAATAACAGCATCAAAGGATGAACTTGGAAAACAAATTTTTCGTGCATCTCCTATTTGAGCCTTAGATTTAGTATTATTCTGTGAATTGCTGTGTTCAATATCACTAAGCATTTCATTAATCTTGATAAACAAGGTTTCTTTAAAGTCTGGTATCTTTTTATCAGGGACTATCCGTAAAAAGCCACCATCTTTCCTGGCGAGAGCAACTTTTTCCGTAATAGAAAGAAGGGCTGTAAAGAAGAAATATTTTAGTTTTTTATCTTCCATCTTTTGGATCCAATTTTTAACCACGAAAATATCAGATAACACATTGGGGTCAAAGACCTTGTGGAGTATTTTAAATTCAGGGATTAAGGTAGCATTTTTGTTATGATTGCTCAGGAGCTTGTTAAGTTCTTCAATTTTATACTTGATTTTATCTATATTATAGTTTTGTAATTTAGCATTAGAAATAAATACAGAAAGAGGTAAAATATCTATCCCAATAGCTGATATCCCTTTTTCTTGTGCTGCCAGTAGAGTAGTCCCACTGCCACAAAAAGGGTCTAATATGGTGTTTCCGCAATTAAGATTGAATTTGTCTATTAAATACCATACTAAATCCCTTGAGAAACTATGGTTAAAATGATACCATCTATAAATAGGAAGTTTTTTATTTTGGTGTGGCGTTACTAACAAATGGAACTCATTTATTTCCTTCGTCATTTTAGCATCTCTTCCAATTCCTCATCAAACAAACTTTTTCCCTTTTTAACCTTTGCAGCCCTCACAAAAAGAGTTTTTATCTCTTCTTCCTTACCGTTCTCATGCTCTAAGATAACCTTTAACGGATATTGCCCGCTTCTCAACTTCGGTGAATTGAAAGTTAATGCCCCCGTCTCTCCACTTCCAATCCCCGCTATTTCACCTTTGAATAGATGTTTATCCTCCAGCATAACTTTCACTACCGCATTTTGTATTTCGGTTTTGAGATGATTAGCAATTTTTATCTCCATCTCTTGCGACTCGTTCTCATTAATCAGCAAAGGCTCAAGTTCGATCTCTATTTTCTCCTCCTTTAGCAAAACAACCCCCTCTTCTTCCTCGCCTCCCTCTTCCTCAATCTCGCCCTCCTTCAAAATCCTCAAACACTTCTTTATCTCCTTTAACTCCTCTTCAGTAATACCGTAAAGTTCTGCAACCTTCCTGTCAATCTCTTCCTCCACAGTCGCCAAATCATCTCTCAAGTCCTCCCTTTCTTCTTCATAAATTTCCCTTGCGATTCCATGCGCTTTCTTTGAAAGCTCGCTCAATTCACGATGCAATTGGTTGTTTGAGTTGTATTTCGGGATTTTGATGTATTGTGTTATGTGCGTTTCTTGTCTGAGTTCGTAAGTATAAGATGCTATTGCTAATAGCACTGTCGAAGAGTTCAAAACGCCAGAAACATAATAAGCCTCATTACCTTCGCTAAATGGAATAAGGATTAGAGAATCATTTAAAATTGTAGGTTTCTCTTTCTCGAAATATTCACTTTCAATCGGTTCTAAAACAGCAGAAGCAAAACTAACTGCTTTTCCTGTAATAGCCCCTGAAATTCTCTTCCAAACAAGTTTGTAGGGTGCTAAAGAGGATTCAGCATTAAATAACCAGTAAAATGGTGGAGCAACCCTTTCAGCATCTTCAAAAGACTTTTCTCTGTAAGGCTTTAGTTTCGTTTTATAAGGTTCTCCGCCCCTGTTTACTAACTCCTCGACAAAATTTGAGAAATATCGGTAGGTTTCTGGATACTTAACTTTCAAATCCGAGTGAGACAAAGTTTTCCCATTTCCATTGACTGGCAGCAGCGTATATCCTAAATCTCCCTTAACATACCACTTCTTTACATCCCTTCCCCTAACTAAAGGATAAACCAAATCCTTCTCAACAACCTTTTTAACCGTTTCTACTTTTTTCTTCTGCCCCGGTAGCGAAGGATTCGTGATAAACAACCCATTCGGCTCTTCTGAAAGTATTTCAACCCAATAAACTTGGTTTAATCCTGTATAAACACCAGCATGGGCTTTATACCAACGACTTCCACCGATAACCTTCTTTATCCCTTTGTAAGCTTTTTCAGTAATTTCCATCCAGGGACTTTCAGGCTTGTTCTCTTTGATTGGGATGAAAGCCAAATCGAACTGCCTTGTCGTTTTTTTAATCTCCTCAAGCTCCGCTTCCTGACCTATCCCTTTGCTTTTTGGGTTGTGCCACATCACACAATGAACAGGGAACTCAGTTTCCCATGACTTCTCGACAACAATTAGAGAGGTCCTGTTTACCGCGCCCTCAAAAGGATACAAAGTTACCAAATCGTGTATCTTCTCCACATTGCAAGAACATTTCATCCTCTCGTCTTTCCGGTATCCTTTTGCCAGGAATTCTCTGAATCCTGCACCCGCCTGCGTTTTGTAAACCGTGAAAGGGATAAGAAAAGCAAGTTTTCCTTCCTCTTTTGTATATCTATCCAGACATCTTGCGAGAAAAAGCATCGCCATGTCACGCTTCACTTTGCCCAAGCCCATCCCTTTGGTCTTTTTCAACAGACCATACCAGTCCCAGAGCCTTCTTGTTTGTTGCCTGTAATACACAGGTAGATTCTCCCAGTTTATCCATGGCGGATTGCCAACTACGTAATCGAATTTCCCCGCGAGCAAGGGAGCGAAGGAATTTTTTAGCAAGCTTGTCCAAATCTTATTCTTCCCCTTCCTCTCTAAATCCAATATTTTCTCGTATAATTCCAGCAAAGAATCAACCCCTTCCTCCTTGAGTTCAAATTCTCGCTTGATGAGGTTCTTAAAATCCCTATCAGAATAGTCCCCTCGTTTCACGCAATCCTCTATCGTTTCTAAAACTCTTGAGAGCAATCCTTTATCAATGACCTCATGAGGAACCGAGAATTCACCCTCGCTCGTCTTCATGTAAACTGCCCATTGCCCGGTTGGTTCCATCCTCCTGCTTACCGCAATCGAATCCGCTAAATAAACCGGTATTTCTATCCCCTCTTTGGGTCGGTATCTCAGGAACTCAGCCATAGCAATAAGATAATTCGCCTTTGATGCCAATACTGCAAGCGGGTTCAGGTCAAATCCCTGCACGTTATTCACTATCTTCGTTATAAGTGTTCTCTTATCAATCTCGTAATGCTCCTCGGCATATTCCTTGATTCTATTTATAACCATTACGAGGAAAGTTCCAGAACCGCAAGCCGGGTCCAAAACTCTGTTTTCGGGATTGCCGTCATAACCAACTTCATCCAAAAGGAGTTCTGCAAGCCAGTCCGGGGTGAAGTATTCACCGAGTTTGTGTCTTATCTCCCTCGGAACCAAATTTTGATACAGTCGTTTGAATAAATCTTTTACCCTCTCAGGTGTTAATTCCACGGTCGCGGGCTCGTAATCAAGCAACTCCTTCGCCATCTCGTAAATCAACGAGGCTATTTCTTCATTCCACTCATCAATATACCACGCGAAATAGTCGGCTTCGAGGAAATTCATGATTCTAAGCTCCTTGAAGATTCCCCCTTCTTCTAACTCCTCCATTTCAAGCAGCATCTCATCCCCGCCTCTCATGCGTGCATCCTCAATCCTCTTTAGATAGGAACCAATCAAGCTATCTGCGAACAAAGTAACGATTTCAGAAGTGAGCAATTTCATCAAAAGCGTGTAATAAGTGTGGATTGCAAACATCAATTTCTCAACGTCAATGTCGCCACTCAGCCCGTAGTAGCCAATCAAACCTTTAAGCTTGTCTTTTGAATATGCGCAAACCTGCGAAAACACCCTCTTCCAATCCTCAAACAGCATCTCTGTCCTCGAAGATTGGGGCTTCGCCAGGGCTTTATATAGGGACAGGATAATTTTCTTGCTGATTGCACTTTTTGGACCGAAGTCCTCAAGCAAGAGTTGGGCATCTATTGGTTTTCTCTTCAAGCCACGAATAGCTTCCAAAAAGCGTAAAATAGCATAAGCGTTTATTTCTAAAGGTTTTTCCTGCTCCTCCCAATCCCCTTTCCTGAACCTGACAAAAGCTATTTGATAGCCATCCAGAATAACACCAAAATACCTGCCATAATACCTCGGGTCAACAGCTTCCGTTTCGATGTATCTCTTGACCTGTTCCTTAGCTTTACTGAATTCTTTCTCGCTTTTCAATTTCCCGGGTGCTTTAAATTCTACTATCACCGTCCCATAGAGGGCATCCTTTCGCACGCCCGAAACCACGCATCTGACACCACCTGCATGACGTTCATACGCAGGTTTGATGTTCCATGCCCTTAAGAATGGGTCTAATAATACTGCAAATCCTATTTTTAACTCTTCTTCGTTGCCCGCTTCTTGAGCACGTTCTTTTATGTGCTCAGCTAATTCTTGCGCATTTATTTTTTCTAATTCGGGCGAGTTGTTCATTTTTCTAAAAATATCTATTATTAAACATCTTAAATCTTACGTTTCGCATGAGCCCATCCAATAATTCGCAGCCGTAGAACTGGTAAACGAAAGAATTGTGGATTCCATAGCACAAGAGATAGCGACTCTCTAATTTTTGGATGGCTCTCTTCTGAAGAAAGGTTCACGGTATCTCATCGCCATCTTCAATCTGCTTATTATATGCTCGTCATCCACTCGCTCAATGGGCACGAGATTGTCATTTCTAAGCAGACAGGGCTTTATCTTCCCCTCTGAAGTTATTCTCAGCCGTGTGCAATTCGCACAGAACTCCGTATTGTCCATTGGATGCACAACCTCGACCTCCACACCATCCACGATATATTTCCGCCTGCGCTGCAGCCGCCTTGTCTTCACCGCCGATGCCTTCGCCCTCAGTTCTGCCTCGAGTTTATCAAAGTCAGGTCTGTAAATATCCATGCCGGGATTGAAGAAGGGCATCAACTCTATCAATTGCAGAATTACCACTTCTCTACCTCTACTCCTACCTCCAGCTCTGTCATTGCAGTTCCGCACAAACTCTATCATATCCTCTATCTCATCATCGTTCACGCCTTTTAGCACCACCATATTCAACTTGATGGGTGTGAGACCCGCATCAATAGCACTGTAAATGCCATCTATTACCCTGCTGAGATTGTTTCTCGTGCGTGTAATGGCATCATACCTGTCCTCTCTGAGCGAGTCAAGACTGATATTCACGCGGTCGAGACCGGAATCGGCGAGTTCCCCTGCTTTACTGCTCAATAAAGTACCGTTGGTGGTCAGCGAGATGTCATCCATAAAAGCCCTCATAGCCTGTACAATCGCGGGTAGGTCGGCTCGCATAAGGGGCTCCCCACCTGAGAATTTCACTCGCCTGATATTATAATAGCGAGATGCCACTCTCGCTATCGCCGTGATAAGCTCGGCACTCAGGGGTTCTCCGCCACTGTATTCCTCGCCCTCTGCATGGCAGTAGATACAATTCAGGTTGCATCGGTTCATAATAGAGAACCTCAAGCTCCTTATCTCCCTGCCGTAAGCATCTACCAATCTCGTCATACGCTTCCGTTCCCGCTCCCGCTCCCCTTCGCCCTCTACCATCTCTCAACTTCAACTTGACTTCAACTTATAACTTATTCAGTATTCCGCGTGCTGCGAGTATCCCGGTAGCGGCGGCATTGACAATGTCACGTGATAGTCCCGCGCCATCGCCTGCGGCGAAGAGATTGCTCACCGAAGTCTCCATATTCTTATCCACCTTCATACGCATGGCATAGAACTTTATCTCGGGCGCATAGAGGAGTGTAGAATCTGCGGCAACACCGGGTATAATCTCATCCAGCTTCTCCAGACCCTCTATTATATCCATCGTGATTCGGTGCGGCAGTGCCATTGAGATATCACCGGGCGTGACGTCCTTTAATGTATTCTTCACGAGATTACGATTTATACGCTCCCAGGTTGATCTCCTGCCCCTCCTCAGGTCTCCCATCCTCTGTATTATCGGCTTACCACCACCTATTGTGGTTGCCAGCTTCGCTATTGAACGCCCGTATCGGGTGGTATTCTCGACCGGCTCTGTCAGCTCTACCTTCACTAAGAATGCGAAATTTGTATTCTCCGACTTCTTCTCTCTTAATGAGTGTCCATTCACACCTATGAAATCGTCATACACCTCTTTAACCACAAACCCTCGCTCATTTGTGCAGAATGTCCGTGCGAAATCGTCGTAACGCTTCGTCCTTATATGGAACTTCGGGTCCCTGTTTATCCTCGTCACCGGGTTCATCGTTATCGCCGGCACTTCCACTCGCACGCCCACATCTATTCCTGCATACTCAGCATCTATGCCATGCTTCTTGATCAGCTTTTCAACCCAAGAAGCACCCACACGCCCTGGCGCCAGAATAACGCACCTGCCTCTTATCTCAGCACCTCCTTCCGTCTTCACGCCCACGCATTTGTTATCCTTTACAATAATATCCGTAACTGTGGTATTGAGCAGGAATTCAATGCCATGCGCCTTGAGGTCGTCTTCAAATGATTTTATCACTCCTTTTGTCCTGTCTGAGCCTATGTGGCGCTGATTTATCGCTATGAATGACGCCCCAACGGAAGCTGCACGCCTCTCCAGCCGCTCTATATCCTCGTCTGTGCCCTTATAGAGCTCGTTTGGCATGCCATGAGCGAGAAAAATACGGTCCACTTCGTTCACAAGCTGCCATGCTGTGTCTGTATCGCACAATTCGGTAAGTTCACCGCCTATGTCAGGTCTCAGGTTTAAGGTGCCATCGGAGAATGTGCCCGCACCGCCCACACCGCACATTATGTTGCAATCCTTACATTGAATGCAATTCCCGGTCTCCACCATCACGCAGTGCCGCTCTTCTACATCTCTGCCCTTATCTATCACCAGCACTCGCTCGCCCTTCAATTCGTTCGCAGCGAAGAGCCCCGCAGGACCCGCTCCCACTATGATCACATCGTAATAGTCCTGTTTCATCTTCTATCTAACTCATCATTATAATATAATGTGTAATTTAAATTGGATAACTATAAACTATCGTAAATTGCGAATACTCCTCTTCCTCAAATCCTACTACTACAATTGTTATGTATTCTCCTTTAGCATCGGAATTTTTCATAAAATGCATGTCCATTCCAGATATCCCAACGAAATTAAATGGTGCCCAACTTGTTCTATCATATTTTATATAATAACCAGGGTGAGTATGCCAGCCATCGTGGACCATATTTCTAAGGAAAAAATCTATTACTTGTAGAGCACTTGCATTTATTTCGTAAGTACACCACCGTTGCACACCGTAGCCAACCCAAGTCTCTTTGAATTTTATCATGGTAGAGCCTTCGGGAATTCTTACATCCTCAAGACGAATGTGCTCGAGATGAGTTTTGTTTGAGCTCCAAGAATACAAAACCTCAATATCATATTCCATATACTTATAACCTTCTAATTTTTGCTCATCACTTGTGAGTATACCCGGATGTAGAGGAGTAGGATCTTCAGGGTCTTTAATTCCATCATCAGTATCACTATCAAATGGACTTGTTCCAGCTTCCTGCTCCTCCACATCGGTCCATCCATCAAGATCTGAATCTTTTGGCTGGCTTTCAATGTAAATCCCCAAAATTAGCCCAACAAGAATGCACAAGATTATAGCGGCTACTGTTCTCTTTAGGTCCGGCATTTTTATCACCTTAATGAAATGAAAGATTTTTTATAGCTGTATATAAGATAAATTGCCGTTATTAGATAAACCACTGCGTGTACGCTTACAAAGCTTATGTAACCTATTACTCTAAGAGAGGAGAATATATATGTGCTGAAAATTAACAATGCCCCTAAGTAAAATAAATAGAATAGAAATATTTCTCCTTAAGAATTAAAAACGCAACGGATAAAGCAGAAATGATAGACCCACCAATGATGAAATCATGATATAATTTATACCTTAAGTCCAAAATATGCAGAGTATATGGCTCTGGAGAAGAAATGAAATGGTAATGTGGTAAATAAGAATATATACTGGGAATAATAGTTGCAGTATAAATAATAATAACAATAGCAAGGAAATAGTGCCAATAAGTGTATTTTGGTATATACACATCTTTTCCTTCTCGCAAGGATTTCTCTATAAAGGATTTGCACTCATCACATAACAAAAAACCTTTTTCATGCTGCCATCTAATGTTATCTTTTATCTTTTTACAATAGTCACATTTCCCCCACGATAGTTCTGATGGTTCCCCTCTCAACGAAAATTTTTGTTTTATCTCTTCATCCAGCATGGCTTTCTCTTTTTTTGATTTACCAATTGTCTTTATTTTAGCTCTGTGATAACCACTTTTGGATATGGAGACTTTCATCATTCCATAATCAATTCAAGTTAAAACCCCCTTTTTATTTTATTGAAAAATAGTTCTTGAAACAATTGGGTTTTTTTAATCACTTTTGCAGCAACCTCGAATGTGATTTCCTTTTGTGTTGGGTGATCTGCTGCGTTTCTAAGATCATTGAGAACATCATTTCCAAATTCAGTATGAATTTCTCTTCTTAGCCCTTCTAACAGAAAACCAAACCCCTTCTCTTCTGGTTCCTTTCTCTTATACATGTGATACAGTATTCTGAGCATCCCCTCACATGCATTCCCGGTTCTCCATGCCACTTCTTCGTATTCTCTTTTTCTCATATTCAATTCGGCTTTTCTCATGTGTTCTTGAACATCATAAATTATTCTTCTTTCTTCAAATAATGCCAAAAATTTATATTTCCCTTTCAAGTATTTCAAGGAATGTGAGTATAGTTCGGACCATTCTTTGTCAAATTCCTCTCGCTCTATTGCTAAAACATTCAAAAAATCAGAGGGATGATATACTATATCCCTGCCTACTTTTTCTCCTATTTCTTGCTTTAGGGCTGTAACTTCGTCTTTTATAGCACTAAAGAGAATGGGATCAATTATTATGAATTTTGATAGATGCTCGATGGGGGGCAACTCTTTGTTAAGTATACCAATTAAATCATCAGCGCCATCTTCCGAGCAATAAGTGGAGATGGTGATTTTATCCTCTTCAAAAGAAGGGTCAAGATTTGCGCATAATATCAAGACACGAATCCCTTCTTTTAAATTTCCTGTATTTATGTAGTTAGATAGGAGTATTTCAGAAGATAGTTCTTCTTCTCCACAGATATAGAAGTTTATGTCTTCAGGTATATACCTCTCTAATAAATCAGGCACTGAAAGACCCGCCTCAAGATCTGAAAATGATACAAATCCTTTTTTAAGCATCGCTAATTCTATGTGTGCATATAACATACCCCGACGCATTTTTTCCAATTTTTCATAAAAATGCCCTACTCTGAGCAAAGGGGTCCCTATATTTAGAGGTAGAAGATCCAACTCTGTTTTATAGAATCTAAGAAAATTTCCATAAATTGGCAATTCCTTCTCTGATATTTCTAAAAATTTATCTACCGGGACATCTATAAATGTCCTAACTTTCATAAGAGATTTCCCTTCTTATTTTCTCTTTTTCCCCTTTTGTTCACCTTTCAGCGGGCCGGGAGGGATTTGAACCCCCGACTGGTAGGTTAAGAGCCTACTGCTCTACCTTTCTGAGCTACCGGCCCACTTCTATTTCTTATCTTAGATTGCTATTCTATTATAAATTATATTATAAATTTACTCCTATCCATTATATTACTATAACTTAACTTATCAATCATGAAAGAATCAATGATTTACGGGTAATGAACGAGCAGACGGTGCGATTTGTGCATTCGAAATTCAGTCAGTATTATAAGCGCACGAGGCTAAAACTACCGGCAGACCTGTGGATGCGTGAATGGGGCTTCATATTCTTCGATCGGTATTACAGCTCAAAGACGGTGATGCGAAGGCATAAAGCCTTCAACTCCGGTATAGAGCTCCAGAATTATATTCAGGATAATGCGCCCGCACATGCTTTCCATTCCGCAGCCATCTATAAATTTCCAGCCGCACCCATGGGCAAGAAGGAGTGGCTCGGTGCTGACCTCATCTTTGACCTCGATGCTGACCATGTGGTGACCGAGGCGGAACTGGCGAGGTGTTCCTATGAAGACCTGCTGGCAGTGGTGAAACGCGAGACATTGAAGCTGATTGACTTCCTGCTCAATGATTTCGGATTCCAGGAAGAGGATTTGGAGGTGGCATTCTCGGGGTCAAGAGGCTATCACATCCATATAACCAAGGATACGGTGCGCGGGCTTGGCAGCAGGGAGCGAAGGGAGATCATAGATTACATCACCGCAACCGGGCTCGAGATGGAGACCTTCCTGAGAGCAACCGGCGAAGGAGACCTCAGGCTGATAGCGGAAGGTTGGGGTAAACGGCTACTCGATGGCATGGTTCAATTCATGCACGAGCTCGCGGAGTTAGAGGAAGAGGAAGCCATTAGAAAGATAAGAAATACCACTGGTAGTGGTAGTGGCAGTAGTATGGATAGGAGACAGATAAGAGAAGTTATCAGGATAGCAAAGGATCAAACAGTGATGGAACGAATAGAAAGCGGGCAGATACCACGATTCTCCAGGCTCCCTGCTGTATGGAAAGGTATTGCGAGATTGGTGACTGAAACAGTTCGTGTCGAGTCCGCAGACAGACCTGATGAACCCGTCACCTCGGATATAAAACGGCTTATTCGATTGCCCACTTCGCTACATGGCAAGTCGAGTCTGGAAGTGAAACCACTGCGAGTAGACACAATACCGGACTTTGAACCGCTTGAGGACGCAGTAGTCTTCGGCGATGCGGATGTTAAAGTCAGAGCTATACGGAACTCAAATGTCAAATTGAAAGGCGAGCGATACGAGCTGGAGGAAGGAGAAATCGCCTCATTACCCGAATATGCTGCGCTCTATTTCTTATGTCGTGGCGCTGCCGAGATAGAGATAAAGACCTGATGTGATGTTATGATGTTATGAGCAAACAGAAACAAAAGCAAAAGTAAAAATAAAAAGAGAAAAGAAAAGAGAAAGAAATAAAATAAAACTACTCCATCACCTTCTTCAATTCCGGGATTATCCGCGGATACCCGACTGCCATGATGTGACATCCAGCAGCAGGTGTATCCTTGAGATGCTCCAGAAAACTCGTGAAGAACTCTATGTTTACCCTGTCCACTTCCTCCTTACGCTTCTCCTTGTCCTTTATCTGTTTCGTCGCTTTCATGTTCTGTAAATAGTCCGGTGGCACATCGACACCCGCCACATACTTATCGAAGAAATCAGCCTGTGCATACGTCTTCGCCGGGAATATCCCGACCAGAACCGGAATATCAACCTTTCCCAGCTCCTTGAAGAATCTGTCCAGAACTTCCGGATAGTATACCACCTGCGTCTGGATAAACTCGGCACCCACTTTTATCTTTCGCTTCACTTTCGCTACTTCCGCCTTCAAGACCGCGGCTCCAGGCGCCGCTGCTGCTCCCACATGCAGCTTCGGTGGATTATGTATCTCGTTACCGGCGAGGTCCTTCCCCTCGTCCACCACTTTCCTTATCAGTGCAATCAGAGTTGTAGAATCAAGGTCATAAACAGGCTTTGCGTCCGGTGTGTCACCAAGCGAGACATGGTCACCAGTCAAAGCAAGAATATTCCGCAGTCCCAGGACTCCAGCACCAAGTATATCCGAAAGGAGTGCATTGCGATTGCGATCCGCACATCTGAGCTGGTAGATGCATTCCATACCTGTCTCCTGCTGGATTTTATACGATGCTGCCAGACTACTGACATAAGCGAAACTCTGTGGATTGTCCGTAACGTTACATGCGGTTACCAACCCCACTAACTCCCTCGCAGCTTTTATCGGCTCTTCCACATCACCCGCTTTCTCAGGCTCTAATTCGCCTGTGAAGACGTATTTACCCTCTTTCAACTCCTTCATCAACTGGCTATACACCTCATCACCCATTTTCTTCTTTCACCTCCTCCCTTCACTCCTCTTCATACTCCGGTCCACCAAGCAGGGTCAAATACGAAGGTAGAGAACCAAGTATCGTCCTCACCGGCTTCACCGGCTCTTCTATTGTGAACAGACGCGGACGTTTCGCCTTGCTCCACGCGTGTGGGGCTCTCATCTCTGTAAACTTGTCCAGCTCACCCATCTTCTCCATTCGCTCGTATATCTTCACCCATGCACAGTCCTTCTCGGGGTCCACCTCGCACTTACCATCCTCCCTCACACCACCACAGGGTCCGTTCATCAATCCCTTCCCGCAAGCAGTGAGGGGGCAAATGCCCGCGGTCTTTCCCAGCTCGCATTGCCCGCATCCCTGGCATGTCTCCTTGAACTTCGTAGGTCCACCACCCACCAGCCCCAGAGCGTCATTAGCAGGAACTACCGGCTTCGTAACTCCTATCTTATTATCTATATATTCACACACTACCTGTACGCCATCACCGCAGCTCATCATCAGAACAGCATCAGCATCCTCAATAGCTTTCCTCTTCTTCTCCAGGAACTTTGAACTCATATCAATCTCACAGGCTGATACACCCAGCGGCAGAATGACCTCGGTAACTTCCTTGCCCTCCTTCCTTAGCCTCTCCGCCATCTCCTTCACCGCTTTCTTGTCCCCCGTATGGTAGAAAGTGGCACAGCCGCCGCAGCCCACAACCACTATCTTCCGTTTACCATCAAGATAACCCAGAATCTCCTCTATTGGCTTCTGCTCTTGTGCAATCATTTTATAAAAATCCCTCCATATTTTCTTTCAACATAGACAATATATAAATTTTTCTATTTTTACCGGCTTTGCGTGCCTCAACTCCCGAAAATGAAAATGCGTGAGCAAAAAGGGAAAGGAAAAAATAAAAATAAAAAGAGAAAAGAGAAAGAAAAAGACTACTCCACCACCTTCTTCAATTCCGGAATTATCCGCGGATACCCGACTGCCATGATGTGGCATCCAACAGCAGGCGTATCCTTTAGATGCTCCAGGAACCCTGTGAAGTACTCTATGTTTACCCTGTCCACTTCCTCCTTACGTTTCTCCTTGTCCTTTATCTGCTTCGTTGCCTCCAGTTCTTTGAGGAAATCAGGTGGAACATCCACGCCAGTCACATACTCATCGAAGAACTTCGCTGCTCCGTAGCTCTTTGCCGGGAATATCCCAACCAGAATCGGCGTCTCAATATTTAATTCTTTCACGCCCTTGAAGAACCGGTCTATTACCTCAGGCAGATATACGACCTGAGTTTGGAAGAATTCCGCACCGGCAAGGGCTTTCCTCTTCATCTTGTATAGCTCCGGCTCTAAGGGGTCTACACCCGGACCTGCTGCGGCTCCGACATGGAGCTTTGGTGGATTGGGTATCTCTGTCCCGGAGATGTCCTTACCTTCATGCACGAGTGTGTGTATCATTCGCGTTAGCGTCGTTGAATCCAGGTCGTATACGGGTTTTGCCTTCGGTGTATCGCCAAGAGATACATAATCGCCGGTTAATGCCAGAATATTCTTCAGTCCCAAGATGCCCGCAGCCATCACATCAGAGCAAAGTGCCAGACGATTCCTGTCCGCACATCTAAGCTGGTATATACACTCCATGCCAGTCTCCTGCTGGATTTTATACGCTGCCGCTAAACTGTTGATTGCCGCAAAGCTCTGTGGGTTATCCGTAACGTTACAGGCAGTGACCAGCCCTTTCAACTCACTTGCTGCTTCTATTGCCTCACCTATGTCCTTAGCGGGTTCTAACTCACCAGTCCAGACAAATCTCCCGGACTGTATCTCCCTCATCAAATCGCTATACACTTCTTCTGCCATTTTCTTCACACTCCTAAGCTCTCTATTACTTTCTTCGTTCCCGCCAGCTCCTTCAGCAGGTCAATGGGGTGCTCCACCGTCACTGTTCTTGGTCTTGACTGCTTACTCCAATCGTGAGGCTCTCTTATTTCTAATAACTTATCGAGTTCACCAAATTCCTTCAATCTCTTATATATTGTAACCCAGGCGCATTCCTGGTCCTCGTTCACTTCGCATTTGCCATCCTTTCGCACACCACCACAGGGGCCATTCATCAATCCTTTCGCACACCGTACCAGTGGGCATACACCAGCGGTCTTTCCAAGTTCACAGTCGCCACAGCCCTGGCACTCCTCTATGAAATCGGAAGGACCTCCGCTCGAGAACCCCAGTGCATTATTTGATGGATAGATAGGCTTTCTAATACCCCACTCGTCCTCTAAGTATCCCCGCACCGCTTGCAGACCATCGCCACAGCTCATCATCAATATCGCATCACAGTCCTCTATCGCTTTCTTGTTCTCCTTCAGGAACATCGAACTCATCGGTAGGAAGCAGGTGAAGATACCGAAAGGCAGTTCTACTTTCGTAACCTCCTTACCCTCTTTCGTTAGTTTCTCTGCCATCTCGTTTACCTCTTTTATACCACCGGTATGATAGATCGTGGCACATCCACCGCATCCCATTAGAAATATCTTCTTTTTCCCTTCGAGATATCCCAAAACCTCCTCAAATGGTTTTGCTGTTTGCGCATTCATTTCTCCTCTGTCTCCGCTAATATATTCTGCATCAACATATTTAAAAGTTTCGATTTTCTAATTCCCCGGACAGAAAACAGGCGGGTGAATGAAGCGAAATAATCCGAAGCAGAATTCGTTTTCTAAGGATTCATTCGATTATGATGAAGAAAAAGACCGGTTTATATGCCCAAATGGTATGGTGAGGTAATCAGCAGAAAGGGCGAATATGAGTATAACGGTAAGCATGTGTACGCGTATTACGGTGCAAACTGTGGAGAATGCCCTGAGATGCGGTCTGCGGTTGAATGGCTTGCGAAGCGCTTTTAAAGAAGAAGCAAAGCAGGGATTATCTCTTACGGGTGATATTATTTTTATAATTAACCCACAAATCGTACCCGCTCTGATAATCTAACGGGCAGTGGCAATTCCCGATACGGTCTGCCCTTTACCTTTATACCCTCAGCTATCCTCCGTCTCAATTCCTCCACATCCAGCTCCTCCACCTGCTGCGTCGCCCTGATATTGACATTCACCGTCCCGCGCTCCACCTCACGGTCGCCAATCACGCCCACATACGGAATCCATTCGCGACCCGCATCCCGTATCTTCTTCGAGACCGTCTCCTCACGGTCGTCCACATCCACCCTTATGCCATCCAGAGCAGGTAGGATAGCCCTGATATATTCGTGATGCCGCTCGGCAACCGGTATAAGTCGCAATTGCGTGGGTGATAGCCACAGCGGTAGCATCGGTGGCACACCCCTCTCATTATCCATATACGCCTTCTCCAATAACGCATACATGCATCGCTCAATTGCACCGCTTGGCGAGCAATGGAGTATAATAGGCTCTCTCTCTTCTCCATGCGCATCAATATATCTTATGCCATACCGTGCGGCATTCTCAACATCTATCTGCACAGTGGAGAGTGCCGATGCCTTGCCCAGTGCATCAACGAAATTGAACTCGAACTTGAGCACGAAATAGAAGAAACGCTGGTCCCACAGCTCTATCAGCACAGGCTTACCCGCTATCCGCACCAGCTCCGTTATGAAATCGCGGTGTGCATCATAGAAATCCCGTGTGAATCTTATCGCCACTTCATAATCCTCAGTTGAGAATCCAATATCTGCGAGCACACGCATACATAATTCATACTGCTGCTTGAACTCCTCCAGCGCCTCGCTCATATCGCGGCATAGTGTATGCATATCGGGCATTGTGAACTTCCGCAGGCGACGTAAGCCCACAAGTTCGCCCCTCTTCTCCTTTCTGAACGAATAAGCGAGTTCAAATAACTTCAATGGCAGACTCTTATATGATATACTCATATCTTTACTCATGAGGAACTGCCCGAAGCAAGCGGAGAAGCGTAAGAACAAATCAGGCTTGTTATCTTTACCCAATATTGAATACTGCCTCGCGGGGAACCTCTCAATGTAGTCCTTCAGCGATGGATGCTTTACACTATACATCAGGGGCGTCTCCACCTCAGCAGCGCCATATCCCGCAACCGCTTCCCGGACGTAGTCCTCAATCAGCCTCTTTATCAATTCGCCCTTGGGATAAAATCGCATATTCCCGGGGTCTGATGAGGGTTCATAATCTGCTATCTCCAGCCGCTTCATCAGTTCCACATGCGGCGGTATCTTATCCACCTCTCTCCGCTTCTCACTCTCATACAGGTAGAACTTCTTCAGCTTCTCATCCGCATCACCAAATTTGAAATCTGAAGGTGCTATGAGTTCTCCTCGTTCATCCATGAAGAAGAAATGGGATTCCGCTTTCTCTTCTGCCTCCAACGCCTTTGACTCCCTCTTCTCCTTCTCACCTTCTGCCTTTATCTTGCGTGATAGCTCTGACAATGGATGCCCCTTACAGCGGATTGTGAATGCCTTATACCACCCAAAAGGTGCTCTCTTTACTTCCATACCCCGTGCACGTAACCGCTCTTCCATTGCCTTCAGTATCTCAATGCTCACCTCTGGCGAAGCCAGTTCCGAACTCAGGTGCGCGTATGGATACAGAACCACCCTTTCCGCACCGACCTTCCTCGCAACCGATAGAATCTCCTCCGTCGCATTCTCCACCACATAGTCGCTGTTGCGTTCACCTTCGTCACTGCGTTCCACAGCAGTGAATACGACAAGGGCTTCCTCCACTCGCACCCTCGCACCTCTGTCCTCTAACTCTATCTCCTCTGCTACTCTCGTCTTATCCCTCGCTTCATATTCTATAAAGTCCGAATGTATGAACAGCAGTTGCAAATTTACTCATCCCCTACCCCGTCTCTGATAGCCTGATAATAATCATGAATAATATCTTTTATCTTTCTATTTATTATCGGCTCAGCCCCAGTGTGGTAATGGATATCCCGTGGGCCTGCGGAGCCCATGATCCGGGTTCGATTCCCGGCTGGGGCATCAAGATGAGCTGGGCGATATGGATAACAGGTTTACCGGGCAGTGGTAAGACTACAATAGCGCAGAAATTGCATGATACACTGGGCGACACAGACGTGAAGGTGCTCGAGCTCGATGAGATAAGGCGATTTATAACGCCCGAACCATCATATACGGAGGAAGAGCGGGAGATTGTATATGCCTCACTGGTTTATATGGCGAAGTTGCTCGTGATTGAGTGTGGTAAGCCAGTGATAATAGATGCTACGGCGAACAGGAGGAGATATCGCGCGAGAGCCCGTGAGAGCATCCCTAACTTCGCAGAAGTGTATGTGAAGTGCTCTCTGGAGACGTGCATGAAGCGTGAACGTGCCAGGATAGCGGTGCATGCACCTGCCTTCATCTATAAGAAGGCAGCGGACGAGGGAGCGCCCGTGCCGGGTGTAAATGTGCCGTATGAAGAGCCTCTGAATCCCGAGGTCATTGTGGATACCGAGAGGATGTCCGTGGAAGCGTGTGTGGATAAAATAAAAGAGTTCATAGTGGAGAATTGGAAATGCCCGTAATAAGATTGCCTTATAGTGATCTGGAGAGCTTAACAGGAATAAGCATTGAGCGGCTAAAAGAGCAAATGCCGCTGATGCCCGCAGATGTGGAACGCATAGAATCGGAGTATATGGACGTTGAGTTCTTCCCTAACCGCCCGGATTTGTTCAGTGTGGAGGGTGTCGCTCGCGCGTTAAGGCAATTCCTGGAGGTTGAGCCCGGACTGGTGCATTACGAGGTGGAGAAGTCAGGCATCGAGATGGCTGTGGACCCTTCCGTGAGGGCAGTTCGACCCTATATAGCTTGTGGTGTTGCGAAGGATGTTCATCTCAATTCAAATGCGATAGAATCGTTGATGCAGCTTCAGGAGCATTTGCATCGCGGAATCGGTCGAAACCGGGCGAAGATTGCGATAGGTTTGCATGACCTCAAAAAAGTGAAACCACCATTCAAATATCTCGCGGCAGACCCCGGATTCGCTTTTATACCTCTTGATTATGAAGAAGAGATGAGCCTGTCAGAGATCTTAGCACGGCATCCAAAAGGTGTTGCATACGGTTATATTCTCAAAGGCAAGACTAAATATCCACTGATTCTTGACTCCACAGGTAATACACTCTCTTTCCCGCCCATCATCAATGCCGAGCTGACAAGGGTGACTGAATCCACAACTGATATATTCATAGATGTTACCGGTATGGATATGAACGTCTCAATCGCCCTTAATATCGTAGCTTCTGCACTCGTTGAACGCGGTGGGCGAATCCAATCGGTATTGATACACTACCCGGACGGAGATGAGGAAACTCCGCATTTAGAGCCCAGGAAGATGGTAATATCAATGGATGATGTCAATTCGCTTATTGGCGTCGAACTGGGTGAGCAGGAATGCAAACGCTGCTGTGAGCGTATGGGGCTTGATGCAAAGGTCGTTCCAGGCGGCAAGATAGAACTGATGATACCCGCCTATCGGTATGATATAATCCATACCAGGGACATAATTGAGGATATAGCCATTGGGTATGGTTATAACAGGATAAAGCCAGAGAATCCCACGACCTCGGTTACAGTTATAGGAGAGGAGCATCCATTAGAGGAGCGTAAGAGCACAATAAGGGAGATTATGACCGGATTAGGCTATTTTGAGGTGATTACTTTCATATTGACCTCGGAGAGGAAGCAGTTTGAACTGATGCAGCGAGCAGAGGACGAGGAATCCGGTGCTGTAAAGGTCGCATCACCTATCAGTAGCGAGTATACAATGTTACGATGCTCGATATTACCGAATTTGCTCGAAATCCTCGCATCTAATAAGCATCGCGACCTGCCACAGCGCATATTTGAGGTAGGTCCTGTAATGAACGCATTTGAGGAGCGAGAGCATCTCGCTGCACTATCTATACATGCAACTGCCAACTTCGCGGAGGTTAAGTCGGTGGTGGATGCGGTACTGAAGGAGCTGGGTTATGACTATGGAGATGGGGCTGGGGATGGGGGAGTAGAGTCAAAAGTAGAGGTGGTGGAGTCTGCAGATGACGCATTCCTGGCAGGCAGGCGGGCGGATATAATAATAGATAGCGAGAAGAGGGGCGTATTTGGCGAGATACATCCGCAGGTGCTCCTCAATTTCGGGCTGGACTACCCGGTTGTGGGTTTTGAACTGGATGTTAGCTAATAAAGAAAAGAGGAGCCAGTGATGAAAGCGATAGAAGTGGAGAATTTAACAAAGCGATTTAATAATAGGGGTGGTGCTATCGTTGCTCTTGACCACATATCCTTCAATGTGGAAAACGGTGAGATATTTGGCATGCTTGGACCCAACGGCTCGGGTAAGACAACCCTGATAAAGATATTGACTACGCTACTGAAACCCACCACCGGAGTTGCAAGGGTCGCAGGGTTTGATGTCACCAGGTATAGGGATAATGTAAGAGCATGTGTAGGGGTCGTATTTCAAGAACCCGCTCTTGACCGGCGATTAACAGGCAGGGAGAACCTGGATTTTCATGCAAGGATGTATGGCATGAAGCGAAAGGAGCGTAAGGAACGGTTAGAGGAGGTTTTAAAGCTCGTTGAGCTGGAAGATAAGGCTGATTTGCTCGTGGATAAGTACTCAGGTGGCATGAAGCGCCGTCTGGAACTTGCGAGGGGGTTTATGCATCATCCCGAAATCCTGTTCCTGGATGAGCCTACCCTGGGTTTGGATACGTACACAAGGAGGATGATATGGAATTATATAAGGGAGTTGAACAGAGAAGAGGGTGTAACGATTGTATTGACCACGCATTATATGGAAGAAGCGGATTATCTCTGTGATCGCGTGGGAATCATGGACCATGGGAAGATAATCGCTCTTGATAGACCGAAGAATCTGAAGAATTTGATAGGCTCGGATCTGGTTAGTCTGGAGCTGAACAATCCCGATGATATTGATAATATAGAGGTGTTCAAGAAGCTCGATTTCATTCGTGATATAAATGTGTATCACAACTATGTGATATTGAAGATGGAGCGAGCGGATTTTAGAATACCTGCGATTATGGAGCTCGCAGCAGATGAGGGGATAGAGATAAGAGCGGTGAATTTGAGGAAGCCAAGCCTGGAGGATGTATTTCTGCATTTCACAGGAAGAGGGATAAGGGAAGAGTGAGAGTGACCCAAATAAGTAGCGGTGAGGAGTGGACTGAGAAGTACAGACCAGCGAAGTTGAGTGAAGTTGTGGGCAATGATAAGGCGATAGCCGAGTTGCGAGCCTGGGCGGAGGCTATTAATATCGGTGCAGGCAGTGGAAAAGCGAAGAGAGCAGCTATACTCCATGGACCACCTGGTTGTGGTAAGACCTCAGCAGCTTATGCGCTCGCATCCGATATGGGCTGGGAGGTTATAGAGCTGAATGCTTCAGACCAGAGGAATGAAGGAGTGATAAAGAGCATAGTGGGTCATGCTTCCCGGAGTAACACGTTCAGCAGAAGGACGCGACTGATCATTCTGGACGAAGCGGACAACCTGCATGGTAAAGAAGACCGTGGAGGAACAAGAGCGATAACAGAGATAGTAAAGAGGAGTTCACAGCCTGTTATCCTGATTGCAAATGATTTATACAGGATGAGTAAAGCATTACAGCGAAATTGCAGAGTGATTCGGTTTCAAAGGCTGAGACCAGAACGAATCTACCGTGTACTTCGCAAAATATGCATCAGGGAGGGAATAAATGTGGAAGATACGGTATTGCATATTCTGGCAAGGAATGCGAATGGTGATTTGAGGTCTGCGATTAACGACTTACAGGCACTTTCACTCTCTCTCCCTATATCATCAGGTGATGAATGGATAGAAGAGGCGGATATAGTGACGGGCGAGCGAGACGCCAATGAGACCATATTTGAGGTTCTGAGGAAGATATACTCACCCGTGACTGTGACGGGCATTCAAGAAGCTATCGCATCACTATACTCACTTGATAAGACGCCAGAGGAGAGTATAAGCTGGATCTACGAGAACCTGCCGAGCGAGTGGATGGAAGATGCGGATGTATTGCATGCCCTGCATTACCTCAGCAGAGCGGATATATTTTTAGGCAGGACACGCAATCGTGAGAACTTCAAATTCTGGCGTTATGCTTCCAGCCTGATGGTCTGTGGTGTGTCTTTCATGCGCTACCCACATATTCGTTTCAGATCGCCCTGGCAGCGAGTAGTTCGGGATGGTAATGGTAATGGTGGCAATGGTTATAGTAACAGGAGATATGGACCGATAATAGACGAGATAGTAGCGAAGATAAGTGCCTACTGCAAAGTCCCACAGAGCTATGCCAGGTTTTATATACTCCCGTTTATGAAGTTCTTCTTCAAGAACCACCAGAAAGCGGTTACCGTAACGCAGTTGCTGCGGCTGGACATACAACAAATAGCGTTCTTTACCCGCGATGCCAGAATAGCAAAGCGCGTGTACCAGGATTCCATAACAAAGGGAAGGGGGTATGAGAAGCATGAGCATATCGGAGAGATAAGCGAAGCGAATGTTGAAACGTCAGAAAAAGTAGAAAGAGGAGAAAAGGTAGTACAGGGAAAGTCTGAAAAAGAAGAGGAGGTGAAGGTGGAAGAGAATAGAAGACAAAAACAAAGATCTTTAGCTGATTTCCTGTCCTTATGATGTATGAGGTGATATTGAAAGAAATGAGGGCATATATAGAGAAGTTGAAGGAGTCGGGAGCGCTAATAGAGCTCGAACACAGCGTATCATCGCGCTACGAAGCTGCATCTATCGGGCTGAAATACAAAGATAAGCCTGTATTCTTCCATGCTGTTGATGGCATCCACAGGGTAATAATGAATGCGGTGTGCAGTAGAGAGATGCTGGCTGATTTGCTTGGCACAACACCTTATAATATTGCACCGTTTCTCGCTGGATTACCGGAGAGCGGTGAAGGTGGTGAAGTGCGGATAATAGAGGATTCAGAGACGAAGGAGGTGATAGAAGAGCCTGATTTGAGTAAGTTGCCCATATTGAGATATTTCAATGGTGATGGCGGTGCATATATCACCGGTGGTGTGGTTGTTGCGGAACTGGATGGTATACGCAATGCCTCCATTCATCGTATGATGGTACTGGACGATAAGAGGCTGGCTGTGAGGCTCGTTCCGCCACGACATCTGTATAAGATGCATAAAGAAGCGATGGAACGTGGTGAGGACTTAAAAGTGGGGATAGCGATAGGTGTTGCACCCCTGATTCTCCTCGCGGCAGCAACGCGGGTACCACCGTGCAGGGAGTTTGAATATGCATCGGTATTGATGAATAAGCCGGTGGAACTCTTCAGGCTGGATAATGGCGTGGCAGTCCCACATGCGGAGATTGTAATTGAGGGTTATATAAGCAGAGATAGGGCAAAGGAAGGTCCATTTATGGATATCACCGGTACTTATGACAGGATAAGGGAGGAGCCTGTAATCAGGCTCACCAGGATATATCACAGGAAGAATCCGATTTATCATGCCATAGTCCCTTCTGGTGCTGAACACAGACTGTTGATGGGTGTACCATACGAGCCATTGATATACAGGGCTGTGGAGCGTGTGGCGCGGGTGAAGAATGTGGTACTGACCGAAGGAGGTTGTTGCTATCTACATGCGGTGGTGCAGATAGAGAAGGAGGTAGAGGGTGAAGCGAAGAATGCGATTATCGCTGCTTTTGCCGCACACCCGAGTTTAAAGCTCGTTGTGGTCGTTGATTCTGATATAAACATATTCAAACCCGAGGAGGTGGAATATGCAATAGCGACACGGGTTCGCTGGAGTGACGATATAGTCATGATACCGGGTGTAAGGGGCTCATCACTCGACCCGTCATCGCTGAATGGTGTAACTACAAAGGTTGGTATTAATGCAACCCGGGGTTGAGACGACTCTGGAATACACTCTCACTCATTTTCATCAAATATAAAATAAACAGCTCCTCAACCGGTGTGTTCACCATTATTCTTTCCTCCTCTCATTTTTTCACGTTGTACCTATTAGTGCCGCGCTCGTTACAAAAACTGGTATATTCTTCTCGATCTCGATGCTTTCTCGTTGAATTGGATGAAGAATATATATATTTTATTTACATGGAAGCAATTAGGATAGTAAAGAAGCGATGACAAGCAGAAGTATGAGCATGCGTAAGAGGAAACCGAAGTTCGAACGATATGGATGGCGGAGTAAGAAGAAGCTGAGCAAGAGCTGGAGGAGACCACGAGGGCTCGATAATAAGCTCAGAGAGCATATAGCTGCGAAAGGTGCATGGGTGAAGGTGGGCTACCGGCGAAAGAGAGAGGAGCGGGGTTTGCATCCCTCGGGATTTCGTGAGGTACTGGTTTACAATCCGCGCGAGCTGGCGAATCTCATGCCTGATGAAGTAGTTGTGCGGATAGCATCCGGGGTAGGTGGCAGGAAGAGGGAGCAAATAGAGTCAGAAGCAGCGTCTATCGGGCTAAAAGTACTCAATCCCAGTCCCAGCACGTAAAGTAAAAAGTTAACAATGCCAAAGAGAGCTCCTGACCCGCTCACAGAGGAAGAGCTGAATAGAATTCTGGATGCCGCAATCGTGAATGAGCGTGATTATTTGATATTACGACTGCTTGCACGTACGGGTATTCGTATAGGTGAGTTATACGGCGTATATAAGAAAGAAGAGGGCAGGTGGAAGTATGGGATACAGAAGAAGGATATTGACTTCAAGAACAAGAGGCTATGGGTATATTCATTGAAGCAGCGGAAATATGTGAGGCGGGAGGTACTGGTTGATGATGCAACCATCGTACTGCTGAAGAGATACACAGAGCGGATGAAGCCTGAGGATTATGTATTCAGGAGCATCTCTTATCGCCAGATTCAGCGTCTGCCAAAGAAATACGCACGGCTCGCAGGTGTAGATAAGAATGTATCCTGCCATTCTTTCCGCCATTTCTTCATCACAAATTCCTGGCGTAAGGGTATTGATATCGCGCGATTGCAGTATTTAGCCGGGCATGTGGACCTGAAGACCACGATGATATATACGCATGTGACGACCGAGGATGTGGAGAGGAAGTATCGGGAGATATACGATGATAGATAAAACAGACATAAACGAACGAACAAAGAACAAAGAACGAAAATTTTATAACAATAGCGGAGATAGATATTCTCATGTCGAAGAAAATACCGGAGTGGGTGGAAAAGATACTGCTACCGAAGCTTAACGAGATTGATAACAGCATAAAAGCACTTGAGAGCGAGTTCGAGCAGAGGGCAGGTACAGAAGTGGTGGGAGATAAGATAAAAAGCCTCGGTAGGGAGGCGAAGAGCGATATTGAGAGCCTTGGCAAAGATACAAAGCGTGAATTTGAGAGTTTGAGGAATGAGCTCACCGGGTTGGGAAATGAGATAACGAGTCTTAGAAATGAGACTCTATCCAAGTTCGATACCATAGATGCTCGAATAGCTGGTGTGAGGAATGAGCTAATAACCAAATTTGAGGCTGTGGATTTTAGATTCCAGTCCTTAGATTCAAGATTGGACTCACTCGAGGAGAGAATCTCAGTGATGGAGAAGATAGCAGAATTTGATGCTCGGCTCGCGGAATTAGAGAAGAATAAGAATGAGAATGAGCATTGATTGTGGTTATATTAGGATATCACGATGTTACGAAAATACTCCACGCAGACCTATGCTGTCCACTATGATCATATTCAATCTAACGAGTAGAGAGAAGGTGAACCCGATGGAGATGCCATGAGGCACACCAAGCAGGAAGAACATTACTGCTGTTGCACCTTCCATCAAGCCCAGACCAGAGACAGTTACGGGAACAAACCTGAGAATGGTGATAAGAGGATGAAGCAGGAAGTATGCCAGTAAGTTCAGTTTGGTTATACCAAGAGCTAAGCCAATTAGCTGCCATTGCAGGGCGAGCAGAAACCAGCAGACGAGATATATTAGGAGGATAACATAGAGACTCCCGCGCAGTGAAAAACTCTTCTCCTTTAACTTCGTGTACTCTTCCTCGAATCTCTTTATGTACGGGATTCGTCTCAATATCCGGTATGAACGCGATTCCCCACTCCACAATACCCATAGCATTGCAGTACCAGCGCCGAGGAAGATGATGCCACCCACGCACAGTGCCACCAACACATTCCTGCTTATATCAACGGATATCACTGCTATGAAGAATAGTAATCCTGAGAAGCCACCAAGTACCTTCAGAATGAACTCTATACCTTGAGGCGCGAGTATAGCCGCCATACCCTCTGATATACTACAATTTGCGCGATTCTTCAAGAAATAGGGTACGAGGAAGAACCCTGCTCGTCCTGGTGTGACATCAGATGCAATCATACCTGCGAGATGCGCGAATAGCGAATGATAGAAACTGACATGAGTGCCTATCTTCCCCAGCAGATAGAACAGCCGATAGCTCATGAGGAGGTTATAGCAGAGATAGGCGAGTGCAGCACAGCCGAATAAAATGAGGTTCAGACCCGTTATTGCCTCCACGACCGTGTGAATATCCACTTCATAAAACAGCAGTGCCAGTATCCCCGCTCCTATAAGCACCTGGATAAATGTCTTCTTATTCTTATTCATCTTACACAACATTGAAACTGAGAACCAAAGTTATTTATAGTTAGAGTTCTTAAAGAAAATAGCAGGAGGGGAGAGATGAAAATAAAGAAGATAGAAAAGCTCTTAGTGATAGTGAATTCGGGCATGGACAAGCCATATAATCAGTATGCAAGCTATGCCGTTGCATTTGTAGCGAAGAAGATTCATAATATCCCGGACGTTATGATATTCTATGGACCGCAGGGCACGGAGATGGCGAAGAAGGGCAATCTGGCAAAATTAACGTTCCCGGAAGACGTAAAGAAACTCATTGCGGGACAGTTCGAAGGTTTAAATCCTGAAGACCTGCCGGACAACCTGGAGCAAATGGCGCGATTTGTAAAGGACTCTCTTGGTGTGAAAATCGGGTCGTGCGCAACATTCCATGTAGTTGGTGGCTTCGCAACATCAGTAGAAGACACGACAAACATAGAAGATTTCATAATGCCCGTGAAAATCCCGGATGCAGTAGAAGGAGCACTGAGTGCAGATAAAATCCTGTATTTCTGAATATTATAGTATAGAGAGAAAATTATTTCTCTCTTTTTCTTTTTTGTGCTATGGCATCAATGCGAAAAAAATCGCAAATTATTTAAACTGGGTTATCAATTCATGCTCAGTATACAGTACAGAGACTGTAACTGTATCTATATCGTGAGGGGTGAAATAATAAGTGACAGGAGAAGAAGATATAGCGGTTGTTTTGATAGGTCATGGTAGCAGATTGCCGTACGGCAAGGAGGTGATGGAGGAGCTGCGGAGACGACTGGAGATGCGGGGGATATTCAAGGTTGTGAAGACCGCATTTATGCAGATAAATACACCGGGCATAGAGGATGCATTGCGGGAGCTTGCGCGAAGTGGTGTAAAGAATATAATAGCATTGCCGGTCTTCCTGGCAGATGGGGCGCACACGAAAGAGGATATACCAGAGAAATTGGAGGCGGCATTCGCGGGCGAATGGGCGGAGATAGGGAAGGATGTGAATCTCATTTATGGCAAGCCGATAGGTGTAGATGAGCGGATAGTGGATATACTGGTGGACCGTGTAAAGGAGGCGGCGGCAGCGAGGCAATAAGACAATGGATAAGAGATAAAGATAACAAAGTTTCCAGTCCGATTCCATTCCTTTATATTTTTATTTCCTTTCGATGAAATGTGGGGATGAAGGGACCTAAAAACATTGGCTTTAGCCTTATAACTCTTAGCCCGCAAATCTTTTTTAATTCGGTTTTGATAGGTACAATTATAGCATCTGTAGGATTCGTTATAATAGTTTTATTTCACAGTTTAACTTTAGGTGCTGGAGCATTATTTCTTGCTTTTGGCATTAATAGGATTGTAGCAGGTGTACTTTGTCCCCCGCCGCCTTTGCATTTTGATCCATATCTATCCCATTACGCATCCCATTATATAGCGGTAGGTTATATATTTATTATCATTGGAATACCACTAATTTTAATAGCATTCTCCAATAGCGGAAAAGATAAATCAAAAAATGGAATGAGTTGATAATGGAGAAAGAAGCAAAGATGACTTCGCTTAAGGTATTTGTTAGTTCTACAAAGGAAGATTTGAAGGAAGAAAGAAAAGCAGCAAGAGATGCGATTTTGGACTTATTTACAAATCACGATTTAAATTTTAAACCAGTAATGTTTGAATACGAATTTGGTAGTCATCCTTCCAGTCCTAAACAAACATCACTTGAATATGTGCGAGATTCTGATATTTTCGTAGGGATTTTTAGTGAAAGGTATGGTTCCCTTTTACCCAAGGAAAGAATTTCAATCACCGAAAGAGAGTACATGGAAGCTAAAAAATTTGGAAAGTACACTTTAATCTATGTCAAAGAAATTGAAGAGAGCAAACGTGAGGAAAAGCTTAGAGATTTTTTGAAAAAAATAGGAGATATTGAGAAAGGAAGTACCCTTAGCAAGTTTAAGAATCAATATGAATTGAAAGAAAAAATTACGAATGATTTACTCAAATATCATCAAAGATTTGGACTAAAAAAGGTGAGAGTAGTAAATATCGAGTCGAATATTCCCGCTAGTATTTTTATTGATGGAAAATATGTGGGAGATACCGATTAAGAAAAAATGCTAAAAAAAGGAATAAAAATGGTTTGTTGAATTGCATGATGATAAAAGGGCTTGTCTTAAGTGTTTTAATGACGCTTTTTGTAGCAATGATTGCTTCTGGCGGAGTAGCTGTTGCAGATGAAGATGAGCTTTTGGTCTCGATAAAAGGATATTCTCCATCTTTAAGCCCTGATTGGAACAAAGTGGCTTATCTTGATCATGATGAGGATTCAGGAACAGAACAACTTTGGGTAATGAATATCGATGGAAGTGGTTTGAAGAAATTAGATGAATGGGACCTTATACATGCTTCTGGCACAATAGAAGATTGGAACCCTGATGGAAAGAAAATCCTTTATATTATTCATAATTGGGGAGATGATACAAAAGAACTCTGGGTTGTAAATTCTGATGGAACTGGTAAGAAAAGAATAGCTGAATATGTTGCAGAGCACTCTCCTATATCACTTTGGAGTCCTGATGGAAGTAAAATAGCATTTGAGAGCGGATATTATGGAGAAGGTATTTGTGTTGTAAATTCTGATGGTAGTAATAAGACACTCATAACTAAAGAAGGTAGTCTGAGATATTGGACTCCTGATGGAAAAAAGATAATTTTTTTGAAAGTTGATGGCATTTCTAAGTTCTGGGAAATAGATTTAGATAGCGGCATTTTAAAGAACATATATAGTGGGGAATTCGGAATAATTAGCCCAGATAGAAGTAAGATAGCATCACAAAACTTTCAAAATGGTGGAATTTGGATTTCAAATATAGATGGAAGCAATCTAAAACAATTAAAATACTACAATCCAGTTATGTATCCATGTTGGAGTCCAGATAGTAAGAGAATAGCATTTATTGATGAGGGGATACGTCACGGTATTTGGGTAATAAATTCAGATGGAAGCAATCAGAAAAAAGTGAAAGAATTATTGTATGAAGATGTACGAAGAATACAACCGATTGGCCTAAAATGGTTATTATGGAGCAAAGATGGAAGCAAGATAGCTTATGCAATGCGTGAAAATAAGACTACTGATATTTACACGATAAATGTAGGCGAAATTGAGAAGCCTAAAATACCGGTAGGTGAAGAAGGAGAAAGGAAGGGAATACCGGGGTTTGAAGCAGTATTTGCAATCGCAGGGCTATTAATGATAGCATATCTTTTGAGAAGGAGGAAATGAAACAACAGGATGCCCCCGAATTATTCGAGGGTTGTTAGGTTGGGGCTTCCAAAGAATTAGTCAGCATAAAGAGTTTAAATATGTCTTGTTGGGATGTCGGACATTACTATTCTCCCGTTATCCACAATTTTAGATCAAGTTGTTAAAATTATAGATATAAGAAGTGACATTGCGAAAAAAAAATCGGCAGTTTAGTTAAGCTGACAAGACCAAGAATCGCTATCTTAGGAGCGGAGAAAATAAGATAAAGATTACAGAAGCATCTTTTTAGAGATCTCTCTCGATGATTACGTTATGTCCACGGATGCTAACATTTCAGATAAACTTGCATATCATTATCATCATCGCCTTTTGAATCTCTTCTCTATCTCCTTCCTGGTCAATCGAATCATGGTTGGTCTGCCGTGAGGGCATGTATAGGGTATCTTTGTTTTCTTTAACTCCTCCACTATCGCTCGCATAGATTCATAGGAGAGTTTCTCTCCCGCTTTTATACTCGCTTTACATGCCGCGGTAGCGAATACGAGCTTTATTCGTTCCTCAACTCTGCTACGGTCCTCTATCAACCGCTGTATTATCTCCATAAGCTCATCTTCATGCACCATGCCATGAAAGACCACCGGTATCGCCCTTATGATATAGCTGCCATCGCCTAAGGGCTCTATATCAAAACCCATATCCCTCAGTGCCTGCATACTCTCACGCAATAACAGAAGTTGATTTGGACTCAATTCAGGCACATAAGGTCTGAGCAGTGCTTGCTTCTCTATCCTCCGCCCGTATCTCGCAATCAATTTCTCGAAGTTTATGCGTTCCGCAGCAGCATGCTGGTCTATCATAATCACGTCCCCGCTCTTACTCTCCGCTATAATGTAGCTGTCAAGTACCTGATACAGGGGTGCAGGGAGGATGTCCAGGCAGCTCATCTCTGGATTAGCCCCCGATTCCGTCTCAGGCGGCTCAAAAGAGGATTGAACATGAACATGGACACTTACCGCTTCTTTCTCCCTATCCTTCCCCTTCCCCGTTCCCTTCCCCTCCGGCAGCCCAAATAGCTCGCCTCTACCCACACTCCGCTCCTTCTCCGCTCGCTGAACCACCTCAGGAATCAAATCGGCATGGCGTAAAGTTGTGGATACCGAACTGACAATGAACTGAAATACATTCTCAGGATGAAAGAATGTGATTTCATGCTTCTTCGGGTGTATATTAACATTTATCTCCGAAGGTTCAATTTGAAGAGAGAGTACAGCGAAAGGATAGATATTTTTGGGTAAAAGGGTTCTATAGCCCCTCTTAATCGCATTCACCATCAGATCGTTCTTAACATATCTGCGATTTACGTATGTGAAGATGTATCGCCGCGTGCTATAAGATACTGCGGGCTTGGAGACGAACCCGTAAAGCTTGAGCCCGGTCTCGCCGCTCGGCTCCGACTCTTTCAGCTCGATGAGCTCTTTAGCGACAGCGTGTCCAAAAGCCTTAACGATGACATCCAGCATTTTGCCATTGCCAGAAGTGCTTAAGACCAACCGTCCATCATGAAATAGCTCGAATTTTATCTCCGGATATATCAGTGCGTAAATCGTGAATACATCCATTATATGTCTCAGCTCAGTGGACCGTGATTTTATCGTGCCCATCCTTGCAGGCAGGTTATAGAACAGGCTCTTCACTTCTATTGTGGTGCCAATACTGCGGGTTATTCTCCTCCTCTCCTTTATCTTACCTCCATCAATGCTGAGAAAAGTGCCAAAATCTTCATCTCTGTGACGCGTACTCACCGCCATCCTCGAAACTGCCGCTATGCTCGGCAATGCCTCACCGCGAAAGCCCAGAGTCTTCAAAGTCAGTAAATCCTCTATCTTCCTTATTTTGCTCGTGGCGTGCTTCTGGAATGCCACCTCCACATCCTCCCTACTTATACCACAGCCATCATCCGTTACCCTTATATAATCTCGCCCGCTGTCACCCAATTCCACAATCACATGCCGGCAGCCAGCATCAAGCGAATTCTCTACCAGCTCCTTAACCACCGATGCAGGTCTATCAACGACCTCACCCGCGGCGATTTTGCCTATCGTATGCTCCTCAAGGACGAAGATGTGCCTCATAAAAAACTCTCTTCACACTACGCACTTTACGCACTATGTCTTTAGTCCCTCCACTCCACTCTTTATTATATTAAGAGTAGGAGGAATAATAATGCGATGCCAGAGGTGAGGGCGATATGGGAGCTGACGAGAGGGGAACATGGTTTAATGTATGGCGCTGGTGTGCTGGTAGGGATACTGGTGGGCGGGGGTGACTTCGGTATAACCGCAGTGCTTGGCTTCTTCACCGCTTTCTTCATTCAAGCCGGAACTTTCGCACTGAACGATTACTGTGATGTGGAGACCGATATTGCGAATAACAGGCTGGATAGACCGCTGGTGCGAGGTGCACTTACTAAGGAGTTCGCTTTTATTATCGCCTGTGTCAGCACTGCACTTGGTATTCTATGTTCAGTAGTACTGACGATGCTCCATGGGGGGCTGACCCTCTTCCTCGTGGCATTATTACTCGCAGCGCTGGGCATTCTGTATGATATAAGAATAAAGGAGCTATTCGCATTGGGCAATTTGTATATCGCGTTCACGATGGCTGTGCCGTTCATATATGGTGGTCTGATAGCAGGGGATATTGGTGGAGAGTTGTTGATACTCTCCCTTATCGCTTTATTCGCAGGTCTCGGGCGCGAAGTGATGAAGGATATAGCGGATATGAGAGGTGATGAGATACGGGATGTGAGGAGCATCGCACGTGTATACGGGATAGAGAAAGCGAAGGAGGTCGTAACCGCCTCATATTCGCTCGCAGTTGGATTGAGCGTCGTCCCTTTCTTCTTGCATTCCACTCCTTACTATCACAATCCCCTATTTATAACCATGATTGGTGGCACGGATATAATTTTCGCACATACGCTCTACGGGCTGTGGAAGCGTCACGTGAACTATGAGCAATTGAGGAAGGAGACACTGGTTGCAATTGCCATTGGACTGCTTGCATTTATATGCGGGTTCTACGCTAAGTGCTGAGGTTCGGGTCTTTATTCACACACCCACACGTTCTCATTCGCTTCTACTTACTCGTGTTGCTGTTCTTGTTTCGGCAGGATTTCGATGAATTTCGCCTTTACCGGTGTTTCTCGTATCTTTTTTATCTCAGAATACAGGGGGTGGTAAGACACCACATACAGGTGCTTCATCGCTCTCGATACCGCATCAATTAAATCGCGCTTCTTTGGTTCTTCAAATTCTACGCCCGGTGTTGGTATCCATGGCTCGATGAAGAGAGAGATGGCGGGATTTATCTCCGAGATGAATATTGCCAGTTCTTCTATGTCCGCGGGTTCATTTATTCCTGGTAACAGAATCGTCTCTACCTGTAGTCTGAAATAAGCGTCCTCTATCGCTGCCAGATTCTTTATCGCATTCAATACCGGCTCATTGCTCCTTTTCGTGTAATAAAGATGCTTATCTCTATCGAAAGCTTTTACACTCACAATAACTTCGTTTACGCCCGCTTCTTTCAATTCCATCGCATATCGCTTGTCTATTCTGCTCCCGTTTGTCATTAATACGATATGGATACGGGGATCGAGTTTCGCGATATCTTTGATTATCGTTATTAAATCCGGGTCGAGCGTGGGTTCGTAACCGCCGAGATATACCCTGTGCGGGTTCAACGCCTTCAGTTCCTTCAGGATGTTCTCAAAGTTCCAATCAATGTATCTCCTCCCCTCTGCATAGATGTCGTATTCGGTTCTTTCACGGATACAGCCGATACAGTGGAAGTTGCAGCCCTTGAAAGAGAGCATCGCCATTCGCTCACCTGCGAATTTCTCCGTGTAGCTCATGTGGTAGATGTTCATAGCAATGCTTACGATTCTATCATCTTTATCTTTTTAAATATTCACGCTTTCTAATAAACAAAGGGAGGTGATAAATTTTAAGTCGTGTTTCAAGATCGGTTAAAATTATAAAAAATCCTAAGGGAGACACCTCCAGCAGGTTAAATGTGGAGGAGGTGAATCCCAATGGATATTACCGTCTCTCTCCAAATAAAAATAACGTTTGATGGGAATAAAAACATCAATTGTTTCAATCCCCAAAACCCAGACAAAATTCATTTCCGGTTTTATCTTAGGAATTAGGAATTTAAGAGTAAGTGCCATAACTTATCGCTATCTTTAAATACCTTCTCCTTCCAATGTAGTGGATATGAACACAAAAGAGATGACCGCCAGCTTGGTACGCGATTTCTTAGAATCGCATCCCCCTTCTCGGTTGATACGCTGGGTGATGGTTCTGTTCTTGCTGTTCTGCGGCATTCCACAGAAAACAGTTGCAGCCACCACCAATTACACGGAGCGACAGGTCAGGAATATCAGGGATCAATATGAGCATTCCAATGGTGATTTTCCGCGGGAAGGGAAGAAGAGAGGGCGAAAGAAGAAGATAAAAAAGCGAATATTCGGGCGGATAGTGAAGTATATCATGGATCACCCCCGCTCCACACTCAAAGACGTAGCGCAGTATCTCAAGGAAGAATACAAGCTTGAGGTCTCAGTGAAGACGATAGAGCGCGAATTGGAGGAATATGACCTCTCAGACCTGTACAAGCTGGTCAGAAAGAAGGAAAAGCGGTTAGTTCACGTGAATTATGCCGGAGGTTGGCTTTTAGCTCCCTTTATTGCCGATATGGTGAAGAAGACGGAGCAGGCATTTGGTGAATTGGCGGGCAGTGTTGAAGCCATTCTGACACTGTTCTTTTTATCTGTAACGGGGCTCCGCCCCGTTGACCCCGAAAACCCTGTAAGGGTTTAAGCGGAAATCTTTTTTGTCCGCAGGATAAATGGTTGCAACAATTGATGTAATGCAGTATCTACAAATACTCTGATAAAATTTAATTAATTTTACCATTTACTCTCCCTCAATGAATCCTTAACTTATATCGAGTTTTTCAGTAATTTTACATATAATATACTTTCCATCTTCAGGAACTTGATTTATTTCAACCATTTTCTTAGCAATTTTCTTGCCATGTCTTATTTTTTTGTATAATTCTCCCTTTTTATGTAGCTCCGCAAATAATTCTTCATTGTTTGGGTCGTAGTCCCCTATTTTAAATAACTCTCTACTCAATTTTAGGGGGGACGTCTTCATAAAATCCTATTTCAGAGTCCAGTTCAATATTCAAAGCCTGTGTTATAGCTTCCGTTGTGAACAAGTTCTCTATAGTTCTTATGTATTTTCCGTTCTTTTTCCAGAAATAAACAGTGATCCCGGCATTTTCAAATTTCTGTTTAAGATCTTCCTTTGTGGCTGGTAGTTTTGAAGATTCACTTTTAACGTCCGAATCTAAAATTACGGCTATATTTGGGTTTACTTTTAACAAAGTAGCGGGGTCATGATGTTCTATGTTTGATCCACCTATAGGAAGCACTGCCATGTTGTATTCATCCCAGTTCTTAGAAATCGCATCAGCAAAAATCTTTACAATTTCTACATCCGAGGGGCCCTCTACAAGGATAACGCCGTTAGTGAGAAAGATGTCGCTGGGGGAAATCCCAAGCTCTTCAAGAATTTCTTTATCCCCTTCAAATTTTCTTAGCTTTGTTTCGCCATTCTCTTTAATCAGCAAATACGTGGTGGATAAATCAGATTTATCAACAAATATATTTGAGTGTGTGGAAATTATTACCTGTCCTTCTTTGCTGATGTCTTTGAGTATTGAGCACATCCCTTTTTGGGCTCCAATGTGTAAGTAAATTTCAGGTTCTTCAATGAGAAGAATGTAGCCTTTTCCTATTTCCTGCTTGCGATAAATTTCAAGCATTGCGAGAATCAGATGCCGTTGCATTCCGCTACCTCTATGAACAATTGAAATTTCCTTTCTCATGTATTTGTCTTTGATCTTTATTTCGGGATTGAACGCTTTTTCGAGTTTAAGTTCTGGAATGTCAATCACTACATCTTCAATTTCGTCCCACATTTTTGATAGTTCTCTTCTTAAAGAACTTCTAATCGCCCTTGTCTCTCTTTGGATGGCATCTTTTAATTTCCATTTTAGAGTGGATACACTTTCTGTTCGGGCTTTTTCCTCACTGGTTTTTTCGATTAGGGGCAAGAACAGTTCGGAAGTTATAGTGTCTCGCCCGAATTTCAGCTCATCGTCTACACTTTTAACAGCAGGGATGAATAAAACATGGGGAAAATACTTTTCCAAAGTTCTGTAGGTAATCTTTTCATTCTTTAAAAAATACGTACCTTTTTTAGGCTTTTCATCGGGCTGAAAAACGGCTTTGATTTCAATTTCACTGTCACCATTATATTGCTTGATATTCATTGCTAGCTCTTCCTTTAAACTATCTGGAACCCTAAAAAGGAGAATTATTTCACAATTTTCTTTTGTTCCTTTGTGAAAGTCTTCAATTGATAAGCTCTGGTTTTTGCATGCAACGTGGATTGCTCTTATTACGTTAGATTTACCAACATCATTTTTGCCTATCAAGGTGGTAAATTTTCCAATTTTTAGATATTCGCATTCGCCATCTTCGGGAAACATTTGGCAGGAACGGTAATTTTTTAACTTAATGCCTATCAGCTCCAGTTTTTCTGTGACGTTGGATGCGGACATTCTCAAATACCTCCTTCTATTACCCCTACCCACCCGTGACTTTTTATTCTTTCAATCAAACTCATGATTGCCCTATCTGCTTTGATTGCTTCATATACCTTCTCAATCGTCTTCATATTCTCCCCTCAAGCGCTTCAAGCTCTCTTTCTTCATCTGGAGTCAAATCCCCTTCTATTTGCTTCTTTCAGTAAAGCTCAGCCCAGCGGTCGTATTTAACCAATGTATCGCATCTTTTACCCTTCAGTTTTTGCGTCAACCTTTGCGTCAACCTATTTGAGCACATAGTAAATAGCCTTACCGCTACCTCTCCTCTCAATAATATCCAGTTCTATCAATTTCTTTATCTCTTTATAAGCAGCTTGCCTTGAGAGTTTAAATGTTTTCTGGATATCTCCTGAACTAATTTGTCCATTTCTCTGTATAAACTCTACTATCTTCATTTGTCTTTCTGTTAGCGCTATCTGTCCTTTCTCTCTCTGTTTTTGCCTTTCAAGGGAGAGTTGTAGAACCTTTTCTTTCACACGCAGTATAGAGACTCTCACACCTTCAAGGAAGTATTCAAGCCATTGAGTCAAACCACGTCAAAAATTCTTCCATTAAAATTGGGACCTCTTTTGATGGCGGTGGTGTAAATATTATCTCCCCAGTGATTTTATTTCCTATATACACCTGAACCTCTCTATATTTCCCTTCCCATTCGGGATTATCAAGTGTTTCCTTAGTTATATCCCTGTGCAATTTCAAAATATGCTTTTCTTTAATTTTTCCAGCTTCCTGGTATTTCTCTATGTTCTCTAAGGCATTCAGGTAATTCAAAACTTCCTGCTTTGTCCTCCTCGTGGCAGTCACCTTTCTTCCCTGGGCGAGTTTGCTGACCTCTTCAAGGGACAGGGGATTGCCCTCAATTGCTGTTGAGGCATGTGCTGCCCTGATGAGTGCCTATCTCCTCAGGGATATTTCCCATTTTGGCACAAGGTATGCATTAAGAATTAGTTCTCTTGCTGAGGTTATTTCAACTAAATTGTTTACAATCTTATGGGTATAGTTAAACTTTGGCTTAAACATTCTCCTCTCCTTCTATTATTTTAATCCGTTTATGGGATTTTATCTTTTCTATTAATTCCTTGATTTTCATATCTTCTTTTAAGGCTTTATAAACCTCCTCTATGGTTCTCATATTCTCTTTTTCCAGCTTCTCAAGTTCCTTTTGCTCCTCTTCGGTTAAATTTCCTTCCAACAGCTTCTTCCAGTAAAGTTCAGCCAGCGGTCGTAGTTATCTGACGCAAATCTGACGCAAATCTGACGCATCATTTTTCCTTTAAAATGTAATATACTGCTTTCCCTCTCCCTTTTCTTTCTATCAGGTTTAATCCAAGCAGCTTATTTAACCATCTATTTGCTGTATCTCTACTTACTTCATACTTTTTCTGGACATCGGCACTGGTGATCCTCTTTTTCTCTTTGAGGAATTGAATTATTTCCTTTTCTTTTCTCTTTCTGTAAGACTGAGATTGTTTAGATATTCTTCAGTAAGTTTTGATTTTCTAAAAATGTTCAAAATGTCGTCTGTCTCTTCAATGTCAAGATTTCTTCTTTCCTTTGCTTTTTCTTTGCTCATCCTCACAGTGCTTTTACCCACCCTTTTGAAAGGTCTTCCAAAAGCAAGAACAACATCATATGGGAATTTCTCTACCTTTATCAGGGGCTTTATTCTTTTTGGTAAGCTTACTACAGAATCCTTACGATTCTACCTTTTATCCGAATCCAATAGCTTCTTCAGCACTAACACGCCACCATCCACAAATATCAATGGAACAAGCGCCCCGAAGCAATAACCAACATAGTGGGCAAGAATGTTTATTCCCTTTGCATTTACAGGAAATAACCCCATAGCTGATCCAAAAAGAAAAGAAACCGTAAAAAGAAAGATCATAAGCTTGCAAATCTTAACTTTTACATTCTTTTGTTTTATCTCATTCCACTTGTCGATAATTTTAGAGATTGTCATCGTTAAACCATTTTTAGCCATATATAAAGCTATCAAGAAGATTAAGAAGAGAAAAACAGACGTCCAGAACCATTTATATGTAAAAGTGATGATCAATAGATTAAACGCGAGAATTGAAAAGATGAAATGGATATTTAGAGGAATTCCCCATTTTTCTCTAATATACCAGTAAACGGAGTATAGGAGATAACCAGCCAAACCAGAAACAATGCCAGAAAACCCAAACGATGGTGGGGACGCTGATATATAATAAATTGTTGATAAAGAACAGAGTACTGGTAATACAGTAAAAAATAGAGCCATATTGATGTAGAATTTCTTTCTATCAGTCCTGAAGAAGAGTATCAAGTAAATTAGAATGAAATAACTAAGTAAATTCCCTCCTAAGTGATGCCAGAAATCTGTATGGACAAAGTTGGAAAGGTATATGCTGATCCAGGAGGGATTGGACGTCTGGAGGATGAGAACTCTCTTAAGCTCTGGATGTAAATGAACCATGATGTAAACGATGATCAAGAACAGAGGTATTATGAAATAAAAGATAAACCAGTCAAGCTTCTTATCATCCTTTAAGCCACCAAAATCAAGGTAATTCTCTTTCATCCCTCCACCACCCTCACCCACTCATGCCCCCCCCCTCCAGTAAAGCTCAGCCCATCTCTCATAATTTACGGCTTTTAAATGTTTTGAGACCGCCTCTGCGAGACACCCTTTCGGCGCTGGATATGAATTCATTTTTGCATTTTTGTTTTTTATTCGCCTCTTTCAGTTCGCAGATACACCTTCACAATCAAGTCACTCTTATCTTGGTTAATCTCAATCTTGGAAATTTTATCCATGTTGCTGCATAGCTCACTTTCAAGCTTGTTTTTGATTGCCTTCATCAAGGAGCGTTTTGTTATATCATCGTCTTCGTAATAGATCGCATAGTTTTTTAACAAGGTCTCATAGTCTGGCTTCTCTTTTTGTGAAATTTGCTTTATTTTTAGCATCTCTGCAACTTCCGCTGCCAGTTTATCTGCATCCGCGACTTTTCCAGAATGAAGAAATACCTTTTTAGGGTATTTGAAATCTACACCGACTAATTTACCTTCCGAGTTTCGTATCAATTCAGAAGCGTAAACATCCGCATCCCTTCGATTCCATCTAATCAGCCACCCATCTATCGTCAAAACTGGAAGTGTCTGGTCGAGAATGTAGTATTTGCCATCAATTTTAATGGCTGTAGCAACATGCCGTTGGATTTTGAAAAAATTGAAAAAATAAATCTTAGCATTCGGATATAAGTTAAATAACAAGGCAGCGGTGAGCTTGGCGTAATCTCTGCATATAGCCATACGATAATCTAAAATCTTGTTAACAGGAAGACTTAACTGGAAAGTATCTTTCATCATGCGTAAAATTTTCTTTATGCGTACTATCAATGGTTCTGCTCTAAAAATGGGATAATAGCTCATCATTAAATAGGCTAATGAGAGTATTGCTGCTCCAAACAAAACACCGTTTAATGAAGCGGAAGATAAATCACCAAATATGGCTGGATTTTTGACTGAAGAGATCAAATAATAGATTACTGAATAGGAGAGCAGTAAAACGCATATTATCCCAACTAAGATTCTCCTTTCTTTCCAAGATTGTATATTCCTATCCTGCCACTCTAAAATATTAGTAAGCGTCTCCTTATCTGAATCCCCTTTCAGTCTTTTTGCTAACTTTCCTAATTCTTTGTTTTCTATGTCTTCAACGGTAGGACAAGATTGTTTTTTATCCGTCCACGATTTAAACTTGCGTATCATTCCTCTCTCCCCTCCACCACCCTCACCCACTCATGCTGCTTGATTCTCTCAATCAACTCCATGATTTCCCTATCTGCTTTGATTGCCTCGACAACTTCAATTATTGTTTTTAAGTTCTCATTCTCTAAATCTTCTAATTCTTTCTCTTCTTCTGGTTTTAGATTTCCTTCCAACTGCCCCTTCCAGTAAAGCTCAGCCCATCTATCATAATTTACGGCTTTTAAATGTTTTGAGACCGCCTCTGCGAGATACCCCTTCGGTGCTGAATACAAGCTGTCTTCTGCGAATTTTTCTTTGAAGTAGAGTTCAGTAACCATTTAATATTAGTTCCTCTAACTTTTTAAGTTCTCTTTCTGTTTCAGGATCCGCATGATGAAATTTATCCAGTATGTAACTCATATCTTCTTTATTAACTCCATATAATTTTCCAACAAGTCTATCAATTCTAGCCTGAATTTCCAATCTCTCATTTCTATGTAATTTTTCACTCTTGATATTGTATTCTTTCCTTAATTCTTCAAAGTCTTTCCAATCTTCGGTAAGCAGTAAAATATTCCTCACAATCTCGTCAAAATCTTTTTTATCGGCTATTGGAACAGGCATTTGATAAATGAAAAACATGTTTAAATTGGTAGTAATTTTCAATCTCAAGAGATAATCGAAAACAAAACTGTTAAAAACTCCGCATAAATACAAAAGTTTATCTGTGCTTATTAATCTACTCCCTTTTTCATCAAAAATTTTTAATACAATAATAGAGTTCCCACAAAATACATTTTTAGGGAGCAAAGATGCTATCATGCTCCTCCTATTAGTGCTTGAAGCTACAGCTCTGAACCCCAACCTGTATTCCCTATAATCGAACTTTTTCTTATTAGTTTGATTGCCATATAACTTCTCTTTACCTAAGTTCTCTTCAATCCAATAGGTTGTATCTTCAAAGTAAGGATCATACTGCTCTATCATCTTACCCTCATACAGCCTTAAACCCCTTCCTTCCTTGTTAAACAGCTTGCTGTCATTGGTCATATGAAATTCTGTATAGAATTCAACCTTTCCAAGCCACTCATTCTCCTTGATTATTGGGTGCTGATACATTTTTTCAACAATATCAACATCTTTCTGCGATTTGAACTCAATAACCGACCGGGAGTCCGGAGAGAACTTCTTCACCATCTCCCAGTCAATTGTGATCGCTTTTTGAGGTATTTCATTCAGAATCCCAACATCATGAAGCATAAACGCCCCGTAGAACCTTTCCGTTTTCCCGGATTTTTGATTGATGAATATTGTGAACTTAAAACTTAAATGAATTGGAAAAATTCTTTTCCTATTCTCGAAACAATACAGCTCCTTTGTTCTTCCGTTTTCAAAGAACAGCTTTCTCAGTCCTTTTGTTCCTGCATCCGTGTAGATTCCAGAGGGGACAAGAATGCCCAAGTAGCCTTTTGGTCTGAGCAACTGATATGATCTCTCAAGAAATAGTTTGTAGTAGTTCAAATCTCCGCCAACCTTTTTGCCCCCAATTACGTCTGACTGGTACATGTAAATCCCGCTTTCCCTGTAAAATACAGACTCGATTCTGATTTTTTCTTTGTACTCCTCCCATCTTTCTTTGATATAGGGGTTCTTTAATAACCCCTGGATTATCCGTCTTGCCTCCTGTTTGTCAACCCCATATTTGGTCAATCGCGAATCGTAATATGAGAAGAATTCTTTCTCCACTGGCTTGACTGCATCCCAAGGTGGATTCTCCACAACAACATCAAATCCACCCTTCTCCAGAAACACCTCAGGAAACTCAAAAATCCAGTGGAATGTCTTTATCTTTTTCAAATCCTCTAAATCAATCCCATGCGCCTCAGCAAATTTCTCATCCAGCTTTTTCTTGAATAACTTGGTAATATCCTTCAAAAGTTTATTCAGCTTGACCGCATACCTCGAATTTAGCGAAGCAACAAGCACCTGTATGAGCTTCTCTTTCGTCCTCAAAACCTTCTCAAAATCACCCCACTTTATCTTCTTTGATGAGAGAATGCGGTTCATCTGCTGAATCTCTTTAACAAGATCCCCCTCAATCTTCAGCGATCTGGAAATCTCTGGCAGATACTCCCTAAGCTCCTCATCAATCTTTATTTTTTCCCGAATATACTCAATCTCGTGATCCTTAAATTCAAAGTCGAGAGTAACCTGTTTTATCTCTCCTTTACCTCTCGGAACATCAACATAACCTATAAGCGAGTTCCCATCTCTCAGATTGAAATGCACATTCGGAAATCGTATGAAAACACCCGCATTGACGTTGAAGTGTCTTGCCAGAGTTAAGAAAAGCCTCGCTCTCGCAACCTTCAACGCTGAGGGATTAATATCAACTCCATAGATGTTCCTTGAGAGGATTATGAAGAACTTGACACATACCTCAAACAACCCTTCCTTTTCAGGAATCTCAAGCAGGTTCAACGGTTTGATTTTACCATCCTCATCAGCGACAAGAATCTCAAGCTTCTTAATCCCCACCTCCTCAGCCTTATCTCTCAGCTTCCTGCAAATATCAACCAGCACGTTTATGGCACCCTCTAAAAAGTGGGCTGAGCCTACTGCAGGATCAAGGATCTTTATTTTCGTAAGCAATTCAAAGAGCTTAAGCAATTCTTTTTTCTCTCCAGCGTTTATTATCTCATCTATACTCTTGTAACTTTTCCCGGATTCTTCATTTATCCTGTCAACTAAATAAGGCTCAATTGTGTTCCTGCTGATGTAAGATGTGATCTCCTCTGGGGTGTAGAAGGCTCCGAGCTTCTTTCTCTCCATGTAGGTGATGAGCTTTTCATAAATCGATCCGAGGACGTATTCATCAATATCGCCATCAACCCAGTCTCTGCTCTCAAAGAGATTGAGCAAAGGCACATCAAAATTAATATCTTCCTCGGAAATCATCCTCCTCCTGCCTTTAGGTGTTAAGTTGACGAGCTCCTTGTAATTCCTTCCCGATAGAAGCATTTGTCTGGAATAGTAATTGCGAGATCGTCTTCTCCATTAAGAAAGACTGCCGGACCTATAACGACGCATTTACCGATCTCCTCATCCTCTGCAAAAGGTTCATCCGAGTAACCACTTATCTGTCTGAAGAAATGCTTTAAAAATCCATAATAACTCTCGAATCCCCCAGTTAGTTTTTTCTGCTTCAGCTCCTTAAACTTTGTGATAAAATAATGCCTGTCATTGTTGAAAAAGCCCTTCTCCTGCAGATACCACAGTGTCAGCATCTGCATCATAAAGTTGTCAACAAATTCCTCTCTCCGCGCCTCTTCAGGGATGCCTTTAACATTTTTAAGTAAAAACTCCCTGCATTTCTTGTAAAGAACATAAAACTCCTCTATTACATCCGACCTGCTTAACAAAGCCGATATATTCTCGCTCTTGGGCTCCTCTAAAGCTTTTTTCAGCTTTTTGAGGAAAGGATCGTTGATTTTGGCTATCGTCTTTCTTATCTGCTTGTTTGCTCTGTAATCTTTGACGACAAGCTCATCATTTCTATAAATTATAATCCCAATCCTCCCAACGTAACTGCCAAGGGGTTTGTAATTCATCAGCTCAGAAAGCTCTGCTTTCTTATCAGTTTCAGCAAAAAGGAAGCCTTCAAACAGGTTGATATCTTCATCTTTTACGAAAATGTAGTCTTTGTCCCCTTTAGGAATATAGATAAGGTAGTTTTTCCCAGAAATTTCTATCCCCTCTTCCTCATACTTCTTAAGCCTCTTATCAATCTCTTTTTTCAGCTCTTCAGGCTTAACAACCATAGAACCACCCTAAATGCTTCTTTTCAACTCTTAGCGATCTAATATCGGCAATTCCCCACATTAAAAACTGGCTGTAGAGTGTATTAAAACTCCCCTGACATCTCTGATCTTCACATGATTGTTTTTATCAACCTCGATCAAATTCCTATCAACCAGCAGCGATTTCATCTCCCTTGAATACTGATAGTAGGGTAGTAGCTGCAGCACGTTAAGAACTGACTTGTAGTTTTCAAACTCCCTCGCCCTCTCCCTCTCTAAAATTAAAGCGTTGTACAGGTTGTAAAGGAATCCCTTTTGCTCAGGCTGATACTCCCTCTTTAACCTTTCTACTTCTTTTTCAATCTCTTTTTCAATCTCCTTCAGCTTCTCGGCTGCAACATCAAGCTTTACAGGATTAATCTCTTTGTTCTTTTCGTCTACGAGCTCAAGAAAGGCGAGAGGCGATTCAGACCTCAATTCCCCATCACCAATGCTTATTATCTTCTTATCTATCCTTCCAAAATCTCCACGATAGAACTCATAAATGCTGTATATTCTTCCACTGCCCGATTTGATGTAGGTGTAGTATGGCCCATCATCGAGATTCCTAACCTCTTCAAAGTCCTCCCTTGTTATGCCAAGCTCATACTGTATAATATTAAGGAGCTTATACTCATCGATCTGTTCCTGCGGTATGCCGCCCTCAAACCACTTGAACTCCTCAGAAATACTAAACTCTTCAAGATCGGTCATAGAGAGCTCTGCAATGCTTTTTATCCTTTCACCAAATGTTTCAACGCTTATCTCCTCCTCAGGGCTCAGTATCCTGGATTCCTTACCCACAACAAGCGTTATATCCTCAATCTTCTGTTTGAGCTTGTTCAAAATCCCCACAAGAACTTCTATCTCTCCCGAAGGAGTGAAGTTAAGGACGTAAACGTCCTTCTCATTCCCTATTCTGTTAACCCTTCCAACCCTCTGGACGATTACCATCGGATTCCATGGCAAATCAAAGTTAATAACAGCGTCAGCATCCTGCAGATTGACTCCCTCACTCAAAGCATCAGTTGAGATTAGAATTTCAATTTCTCCGTACTTTCTTACTTCCTCTTCTCCACTATTTGCTTTTGGAGCGAATCTCTTTATGAGGTTGATCTTTGTTGTCGTGTCGGTTTCGCCTGTAACAAGTGCTATCTTTATCCTGTCTGTCCTCTTATCCTTAAGCCACGGGTGCAGATCAACTTCTCTTTTAATCCAGTCTCTCAAGTTGTGGTAGATATAGTAGGCAGTGTCTTTGTATTGTGTAAAAACGATGAACTTCTTCCCGTTAAGTGTCGGGATAGCTGAAAGCTTCTCAGATTTGTATCTTGGGTTTGTGATGAGCTGCTTTAGGACTTCGAGCTTTGGATCGTTCTCATAGCAGAAGATTTTTGATTCAACAATCTCATCTTCCTCCTTTGGAATTATCCCAAACACCTTGAAGTCATCGTTTTCCCTGACTTTAAGCCTGTCAAGAGTCTCAAAAATTTCATCCATCAGCTTTAAATCCTGCTCAAGATTGTGAAGGGCTATTTTCAGCCCCATCCTGATTTTTTCAATTGGTGTAAATGCTTGAAGGGCATATTCTTCAAGATATTCAGTTAACAACTTGACGACCTTATCAAACCAGGTTTCCTCCTCTTCAGCTTCTGCATTGAATTCCTGAGACACTTCTTCAAGATCTTTTTTGATCTTGGCCTCTTCTAATGCCTTAATAATCAGCTCTTTCAATTCCTCTTCACTCATTATTTTGTCAACGGATCCCTTAAACAGGGTGTAGAAGATCTTCTCTTTCGCGTATATTTTTCTGAGAGTTGTTTCAAAGGGGAATATCCCGCTTTCTAACCTCTTACCCAGCAAAAGCCTGAAAAGGTCGGAAATCTCTATTAGCCTGTAACTTTCTTCCTCTTCGTCCTCTTTGAACACGATATACCTTACACCGTATAGCTTCGTGTGCTCAAAATTGATTCTGTCAATGTTTCTGGATATACGCTTTATCAACTCATTAAACCCGCCTTTGTAGAAGGGAGAGTAATCGAGGCTGTAGGGTTTGGGATCTTTGAAAATGAATTTTTTACCATCGACCTTAAGGTCCTTGAACTGGTCCAGAATGTACTTTCTCGTTCTCAGAACCATTACTTCATCCAGAACTTTTCTTTTAATCTCCGTGGCAACTCTTTTAAGCTCTTTTTTAATCCCTTCATCTCCTTTCTCCTCATATTCACTTTTAAGCTTCTTGTATTGTCTTACCAGCTCGTCAATCGGGATGTTTTTCATTCTGAAAGTGATGAGAGTGTCATCCGTGAATATCCTGATCAGGTTGTAGAGGTCGTCTATCGTGTTGTTCAGGGGCGTGGCTGTAAGAAGCAGAAACTTATTTGGAAAGTTGTTTGATTTTTTCTGCAAGGCTCTTGCTGCATTCCATCGGTTTGTATTTTTGTTTCTGTATTTGTGAGCCTCATCGATGATAAAGAGATCATATTCTTCAGATATTCCTTTTAATTCCTCGCTTATAATTCCTTTTTTCAGATCTGCTCTGCAATTCTGAAAGAGCCCAAGCGAAAGAAAGGCTATCTTCCCAAGGAATTTTTCGCCACTCTCATCATAAATTTCGTATATTTTGTGATTGTAATCCCCTTTCACCATTCTTTTGAAGTTGTCCCTGAAGAAGAACTCTGTGTTTATCTTCACCCGCTCTCCCCTCTCCAGTCTTGCCAGTGTTCTCTCATCAGCTCTACCTACAAGCAGATCCTCCCACTGTGAGATAATGGAAGGCGGTAAAATTAAGAGAACGCCAGGATCCTTATTATCTGGAATCCAGGTTGGGTATCTTCTGTTTAAAAAATCCTGAATTACTCCGGCAGCCATAAAGCTCTTCCCAAGCCCGACAGAGTCCGCGAGTATCACGCCGTTATAGTGGCTTGATATCTTCGTGGCATTAAGCACTCCTACCTCCTGAAACTCCATGAGGATATCCTTTTCATGGAGATTCAAGACCCGTCCCTCGGTCCATCTATACACCAGATACTTGAAAAGCGTCTGGGGGTCTATCAGTTCCCCAATTTTGGGATATGAGCTCTCAGGCAGTACACCGGATATATCAATAACCTTCAAGAGATCCTCTCTGAACTCAACCGCCTCATCCCAGAGTTTATCAAACCACTGATTGAGATATAGAACCTCTTCTCGTGCAGTGAGTAATACATTAAGCTCTTTATTTTGGGTGAGTCCTTCGGCGGTAAAATTTGAGGAGCCGACCACAGCCAAACCAGGCGAGCCATACCTCTCTTCGGGCTTTGTTAGAAACAAATACAGCTTTGCATGTAGCCTCGATTTATCAAAAAGTTTTACATCTATAATATTATTGGCTACAAAATCCCTTAGCGCTTTTAGCCGCCTTATTTGCACCTCTGTGAGCTCCTGTCTTTGTAAATCTTCTATCATTCTCTGCTTGAATAGCTCTCTTAACTTATAGCCTGCCACCAGTTCCTCTTTTGTTGGATATGTGGTTTCATTGCCCATCACAATTTTTAAGAATGGGATATTGAGATTGATATTGGAGAGATTATCGGGGAAGTCATCTTTAACTAAGCAGAAACCACTGAGGAAGAAATAACCAATAGCAAATTTTGCCCCATTCGACTTCTTAAGTTGGTCTTTTATGACCTGTATCAACTCCCTCCCAGGGCTATTATCTATTATGTTTGGCGCTATTCCATTGTTATTCATTATTTCTCCTCGCTCATACCCGCATTTAACCGTAATGCTAAAATAAACAAATAGGTAAAAGTATTATAAAAAACTATCTATTTCTTAACTGTTGCGAAAGCACTCTGTTGTAAATACGGAAAAGTAAAAAGGAGAACAAGAAATGAAAATTCCGAAGTCACATCCGAGGTATGAATCATTGAAGCGAAGAGAGAAGCTCGTGGCTGGTATAGAAGCAGGTATAACGTCACTTCATGGCTTGATAGCGCATGGAAGAGGAGAAGCATTTGATTATTTAATGGGGGAGCGGACATTAGAGTCGGCATTGAGAGCTACAGAAGTGGCTGCTGCACTATTATTGATGGCGAAGAGACCTGTGCTATCGGTCAATGGCAATGTTGCCGCACTGGCATCGAAGGAGATGGTTATACTGAGTGGCTTGATAAACGCACCACTGGAGGTGAATCTCTTCCATCGAACCGAGGAGCGTGTAAAGCGAATAAAAGAGCTATTAGAGCGAGAGGGTGCGAAGCACGTGCTTGGTGACAAGCCGGACTCGCGAATACCCGGGATTGAGCATGCCCGCGCATTGGCTACACGCGAAGGGATATATAGCGCGGATGTGGTTCTTGCACCGCTGGAAGACGGTGACAGGTGCGAAGCACTGATTGCAATGGGTAAGAAGGTGATAACCATAGATTTGAATCCTTTATCAAGGACTTCAAGATATGCCACTGTGAGTATAGTGGATGACATAGAGCGGGCATTGAGGAATCTCATCTCGGTCATAGAGACAAAGAAGAAGGAGCAGCAGCAACGGCAGCAACAGCATGGATACGGATACAGTAGCAATAGTTTTAATCTGGATGCTTTGCTGAGAGCTTATGATTATGATAATAAAGCGAATTTGAAGGCGGCTATCAAAGAGATAGCAACACGGCTGATTGGGAATGAATAATCAAAACGAAAACTCACCGGCTACTTTGCCACGGTGCAGTGAGATAGCTTTATCACAGACCTTCTTTACCCACTCCTGTGAATGTGAAGCTATCAAAAGCGTCTTCTTCTCATTACCTCTCTGTTTCTGTCCCCTGAAGTAATTCACGAGCACTTCACAGGTCTCACTATCCAGCCCAGTGAAAGGCTCATCCAGCAGTATCAAATTGGGCTCATGTATCAACGCCCTGATGATGTCTGCACGCTTCCTCAATCCATGTGAGAGCTGCTTCACACGAACATTATACCAGCGGTTCATGCCGAGGAACTCAACGGTATCGAGGAAATTATCCTCCTCAACGCCGAACTGCCTGGCATAGAACAGTAAATTCTCACGCACTGTAAGTTCGTCATAGAGGAAACTTGAATGTGTTACCAGACCTATCTTCCTTCTTATCCCGCTATCCCTGAATGCGTCTTCACCAAATATCTTCACGGTTCCGGTGGAGGGTCTGATATGCGTGGCAATCAACTTCAGCAGCGTTGTCTTTCCCGCACCATTATGCCCGAATAGGGCTACAAATTCTCCACTCTCTATGCGCAGTGATACAGACCTCAATACTTCAAGATAACCATATCGCTTCGATACCCCTATCACATCCACTGCTACCGTTGACTGTGCCATAATCCATAATCACATCCGTAAGGGTAAAAGCTCAAATAGAGATTATACTTATATATAAAAATGAAAATGCATATAAAAGAAGAAAGAAGAGAGAAGAGAGAATGATGAAACGTGATATTATCCTTGTTATTGGCGCTATATTGAGTGTAATAGCATCATATATGGCTTATGTGGTAGTCCACCCGGTAAGGGGCGATATTTATTTCTCTTACACTCATATACCTGCCGCTCTGGTCTGTTATCTCGCATTCTTCATCTCGCTCGTGGCGAGCATAATGTATCTGAAGAAGAGGACGAGGAGCTATGATATGGCTGCGGAAGTATCGGTGATTATAGGCCTGGTATATGGTATAGTAGCTTTGATCTCGGGAGCAATCTGGGCAAATGCCGCATGGGGATTGTACTGGAACTGGGACCCTAAACAGACAACCACTCTCATACTCTGGATTGCATACGCAGGCTACATAGCTGTGAAGTATTCCATCAGTGATGTGGATAGGAGAGCGGTGATAGGAGCGGTGTATAATGTCCTTGCCTTTTCGCTCATACCCCTGACTTTCCTCTCTGTGACGCTATGGCAGTCGCTGCATCCGCGAGCGCAGGAGATAACGCTGTCCATGCCTGTAAAGGTAACTCTAATATCAAATATCGTCGCAGCTTCTTTATTCTTCGCTTATCTCTTTATAGTAGCATACTCATTATGGTCTTTGGATGACCGCGTTAATGTGATGTTATACAGGCACAGGTATAAGAGGGGAGGTGCATGAATGGTATATTATAGAGGCGTATTTGTGGTTGCCATCATCTACTGGACAGCTATACTGGTGCTATTCCTGTGGCTGAGCAGGCGACTGGCGGCACTTAAAGCGAGGATAGAGGATTTAGAGCGTGAGGTAGTTGAAGAAGGAGGAGAAGACAAAGATGAAG
>Ga0190306_1000008_pt1 | contig 102026 bp, 84 predicted proteins | sample 48700734_MG_FD_161657 | JGI IMG/M metagenome (GOLD analysis project Ga0190306, IMG submission 161657) | Hydrothermal vent sediment bacterial communities from Southern Trench, Guaymas Basin, Mexico - 4870-07-3-4_MG | ecosystem: Environmental > Aquatic > Marine > Hydrothermal vents > Sediment ... | reverse complement strand
TTCGCTTGTATGGGGTAGAATCTGTTCAGCAAGTACACTTGTTGAAACAGGACCAATATGCCCGCCAGCCTCATGTCCTTCAATAATAAGGGCATCTACCCCAAGTTTAATCAATTGCTTTGCAATTCCCACTGTAGGTGCAAAACAGAGCATTTTGCTGCCTGTTTGCCGAACCTTTGTGATTGCATCTCTGGGAGGGAGCCCTCCTGCGAAAATAACATAGGGGAATTCAATTTCCAGAATATGTTCCAATTGTTTTCGAAAATTTGGAGCAATTCCAATAAGATTAACTCCAAATGGTTTATCTGTAAGATCCTTTGTTTTTTGTATTTCATCTTTAAACAAGTCCAGGGGCATATTCCCGCCGGCTAAAACCCCGAATCCCCCTTCATTGGAGATAGTAGATACCAGCTGTGCTTCTGATATCCAGGACATTGCTCCCCCCAGAATTGGATATTTAACTCCCAGAAATTCCTGTCCTCTTGTAAAAAGTTTATCTAATAATTTTTTCGATTTTTCCATAAATACACCTCGGAGCATATTAAATCAGAATAATTATTATTATTCAAGTTAGGAATAATTGTTGGATCCAGTAGGGGCAGGTAATGAGCTGCCCCTACTAGATTATGGTTTCGTTGATCCACATTTCCGGTTTGGGGTCACCGCCAGAAAGAAGCAATTCCTGAAGTTGAACTGTTTTTTCATCTGCAGAAATATTATAAGCTTCTAAAAGTTGACGGTTGAGATTATCCAGTATTCGTGGGATATTACTTCTACTTCCAATAAGTGCACTTGTAATCATCATAAGTCTTGTTCCTGCCTCACTAAGCGGATCTTTATTAATTAGAACTTTCAGTAATTCCAGAGCCCGAGGATAATTACCTGCATTTAAATATAAAATTGAAACTTTAAAAAGAGCTGATAAATATTTTTGTTTAAGGTTTTCCCGTTCATCACGAATAAAATCAGAGTAGATATCCCCTTCAAGAAAATCACCATCATAAATGTCAAGTGCTCTATTATACATTTCAATTGCAGTTCCATATTCATTTTGCCGTTCTGCAGTCCTACCAAGATGTAAAAACTTAAGAAATTGATCAACATCAGTAATTGTAGCTCCTTCTTTAAATCCAATTTTATTTGAATCAATAAGAAGAATATCATTTTCTTTTCCCAAAATATTTCTTAATCTGTAAATAAGTGTATTAAGGTTATCTCTGGCACTTTTACTGGAATATTTTGGCCAGAATGAATCATATACCCTTTCTTTAAGAGTACCATTTTTTCTATAAATAATAAGTAATTTAAAAAGATCCATAACTCTTTTCTGACCAAATAATTTGGAAGGTGCAATAGCTCTTCCATTTATATATATAGTAAAGGTTCCCAGGGTAATTATTTCAAGTAAATATGAATTTTCCATAATACTACTTACAACTAATCGTGATTTTAACCTTGGGAAATCTGTGAAATATTTAAATTTTGATAACTCCGAAACCTTAGAAAGAATTTCAGGATTACAAATATCAAGATTATCGTATCCTTTTTCAGAAAATATTTTATCCATAAGAGCAAATTGCCTAAATGAATCTTTTTCTTTACCCTGAAGGCTCAGCAATACCCCTGAAAGTGCATACATAGTTGCTGTAGGATAGGGAGTGTATTCAATGGAAACATCAGATTCAATTTGTGAAAGTAAATCCTCTGCTGTTTTAAATAATCCAAGATATATATTTACTTCTATTAATTGTAGATAACTGTAGGGATAGTCACTTAACATCAGAGCTTTATTTTGATTATCCAGCAACTGTTTGCTGTAGTAAGCTGTTCTTCTTTTATTACCACTCCTATAGGCAGTAAGCATTGGCAGCAGATATGATCTAAAATATTGAATGTAAAGATTTTCATAATTTTTATTTTGTCTGGATTCTTCCAGTAATTGTTCAGCTGGTTCATATTTATCCAGATAAAGATGATAAAGAATAAGATTTTGTTCCAGAAATGGTCGAAAGGCAAAATCTGAATCAGCCTGGGTCAAAGCTTCCTGTGTATTTTTAATAGCTTCATATATATTTCCAAGATAAAAAAAAGTATCACCAATATAAAAACTCACAAGGGCTCTGTATGGACTATTAAGATGATTACTGTCCAGGATATCCTGTGTTTTTCTTAATAAATTATTAGCTGTTTTGAATTCATTTCTTTGTATATACTCTCTTGCTAAAACAAGTCTCGAACATAGAAATGCTTCGTCATTGTTGAAACGTCGGGAGGTCTCTTCTGCTTTCATAACTCTTTCAAATGCAATATCGTTCGGGATTGTATTCCAATCCTGACCTATGGGGATTAAAGCTTCTAATATTTCCCTCAAATATTCTGAAAGTATATCTCCATAATTACAGAGGAATTGCTCTGCTTCCATGGCTGTAGCTGAGATAATCTTTTTGTTATCTTGATAAAAAAAATAATTAGAAAGAAGTACAGAATAGATTCTGGCCTGGTTATTAAAATCTTTCTGTTCTAAAAAATAGTTGAGAAATTCCCTAAGTCTTTGTCTTGTAGAAATTGGATTATTAAGATTATCTGCAATTGTTCTGTTAAAACGAAGCAATTGATTATTTTCTATAAAATCTGATGGAAACAGATCCAGTATTCTTCGAATCTTTTTGTATTTTGAGTGATCAAGAAGTTCTTCTGCATACTCTAAAAATAATTTACCAGCCTCATCTATCTGTTGTAATCGAATCAAAATATCTATTGATTTTTCAAAATCTCCCGTTTCTTTATAAAAATCTGCTCCAATTCTGAGTACTTCAGTAACATCAGTTTGATTTAAATCATCTGAATGAAGTTGAAGGACATAGCGGAAAATGGAATAAAAAGAGTAATGGTTTCTACTTTTATCAGATTGATTTATGAAATAATTATTTGATTTAAAATTATTAAGTATCGTTTCACCATTCCCATTTAGTAGTTTTCCTGTCAGTTCAGGTGTTATACTTTCAAAAAAACTCAATTTTAATAAAGATTTTTTGTCTTTACCTGAACATTCTGAGTAAATCTGTTCTTCAAAAAAATCTACTGCCTCAGATATAAAGGGTTTTTCTATAAATTCTTTAATAAATAAGTGTTGTTTATCTCTGCTTTCTATACAACTTAGTCTTTCAAAAAGAAAAATATAACCTGTAGTCCAGCCATCAATAATGCCACATATTTTTCTAATTTCTGTTGGTGTAAGTTCTAGTTTATATATTTCTGATATTAATAACTGAACATCGTTTTCAAGAAAATCTATATCTGTCAATTCAAATATCTCTTTTTGGCTTCTAAGTTTTGAAAATGATAATTCGGGATACTCTCTTGAGAGTATTATAAAATGGATACCAGATTGTAAATTTTGAATTATCTGATTTATTATATTGCATGATTCAAAAGATCTGTTAATATTCTGAAAATCTTCCAGAACAATATAACATGGTTTTATTTGAATGTTATTTATTTCTTTAATAAGGCTCTTTACTGAATGATCAAACTCAGAATACACTGTGTTATTTTTTCCTTCAGGATTTAGTGTTTCAATTAGTGATTTAAACTTATTAAGCAGTATACCCGGATCAAAATCTTTCTTTGTTAATCTAATCCATCTGCTTGTTAAGTTCATCCGTCTAATAAAATCTGCAGCAATAGTTGTTTTCCCTTGACCTGCTTTTGCATGGATGAGTATTAATTTTCGTCTGTAACGTTCTTTAAGAAGATTTGTAAAACGTTCTCTGTTAAGGACACTGAAAAGTTTTGGATTAGTAAAATCGCTGAGTTTGTAGTTGTTTTCATTCTTTCTGTTTTGCATAGGATAACATTACGATATTTTATTCCACAGGTCAATTACTGGTAATTTCTCTCTTCAATTAAGAGTTGGTATATATGCAAATATAACAACTAACAGAGCAATAATAGATCTATATCATAGGTATGATAATTAATTGACATAGGATAACTATATTTTTACTTTTGTCTGGTTTAATAAAAATTTATTTAAAATGTAAAATCGGAATTACAATTATATTTATAAAGCCATAGATGAGGAGTTTATACAATGATGCATAGAATAATAATTATAATATTATTCATAGTTAGTCTAATATTATTAAAGATAACCAGGGAAAGGGTATTTTTGATACCCATGTATATCACCGGGGTAATTATAACAATAGTTGCAATAAGAAGTTATAAAAATATTAGGAAGAAAAAATAATTAATAACAGAATTATAATATTGTGTAATCAGAGTTGAGATATTTTTACATTTTATAAAGATATTAGAAACTAATTAATAGGTGAGGTAAAATTATGAAAAGCGGTTCTAAAAGTAAAGCTATGTTTGACAGAGCAACTCGTGCTTTGTCTGGTGGCGTATCGTCTAATTTTAGGTATTGGGGAGATGAATCTACTCTGGTAGTTAAAAATGCAAAAGGTGCATACATGTGGGATCAGGATGACAAGCGTTATATTGATTACAGACTTGGTTTTGGACCTGTAGTTCTGGGTCATGCACGGGATGAAATAAATGAGCATGTATGCGAAGCAATTAAAATGGGTACAACATTTGCAATGACAAATGAATATGAAATTAGAGTAGCGGAAAAAATTAAAAAATTGACTGGTGTTGATCTGGTAAGGATAACAAATACAGGAACAGAAGCAACAATGGGAGCCATTAGAATTGCCAGAGCTTTTACCGGTCGGGATAAGGTTCTTAAATTTGATGGAGCCTATCATGGATTCCACGATTATTCACTCTGGAACACCTATCCTCCTACAACAGGAGTTGGTTACAGAAATTCACCATTTCTTATTCCTCAGGGTTCTGGTATTCCAAGATCTATAGGTGATCTTATGTATTCCCTTCCATTTAATGATAAAGAAATTCTAGAAAAAAAACTTAATGAAAGATGGCAGGATATTGCCTGTATTATTGTAGAACCTCTTCTCGGTAACCAGGCATCAATTATGCCCCAGGATGGTTTTCTGGAATTTATCAGGGAGCAATGTACTAAATACGGTATTGTAATGATTATGGATGAGGTAAAAACCGGTTTTAGAATTGCAAAGGGAGGAGCTCAGGAATACTTTAATGTAAAAGCTGATCTTGTAACATATGCAAAGTGTCTTGGAAATGGTTTTCCTGCTGCAGCAATTGCAGGTCAGAAACATATAATGAAAGAAGTTGGTCCTGGTAAGATTCCACATGGTGGTACTTTTGGAGCAAATATAGTTGCAATGGCTGCTGCAGATAAGGTTCTTGATCTTATAGAGGCTGGTGAACTTGATCTTGTTAATGATCATGGAAAGAAATTAAAAGCAGGATGGAAAAACATTCTGGATGCAGCTGGTGTCCCCTATGTTATTCAGGGACCTGATGCAATGCCGGGTATTGTTTTTACAGAGGAATCAGTTTGTACTGAATATACCCACTGGGCTAATGGAGATCATGATACATATGAAGCAATTATAGATAAATGCATCGAAAAGGGTGTAATGCCAGATCCTGATTCCAGGGAACCATGGTTTATTTCATCCTGTCATACTGATAAGGATCTTGATTTTGTTTTGGATGTTTTTGAAAAATCTGTTAAGGAAGTAATAAAATAAAAGGAGTCTTTTATGGGATACGGTATTATATCAACTATACCTGCAATTTTTTTAGTTGTTTATATTTTTAAAACAAAAAGAATACTGGAATCACTGATTTTTGCATCATTTTTAGGATTTATTATTGTGCATAAGTTTGGGGCTTTTGGTGCTTTCATGGATAGTATACTAAAGGTCGGAATGGAAGAGGATACTGTCTGGTTATTTGTTGTTTGTGGATTAATGGGGAGTATTATTGCGCTAATTGAGACATCTGGTGGTGCCCATGCTTTTGGTGAATGGGTTTCTAAAAGAGCAAAAACCAGAAAGAGTACTCTCATGTGGTCATGGGTACTTGGAGTATTAATTTTTATTGATGATTATCTTAATTCATTAACAGTAGGATCATGTATGGCTCCTGTTACTGATAAACATAAAGTATCAAGAGAATTTTTATCATATGTTGTTGATAGTACCGCAGCTCCTGCATGTGTAATTGTGCCAATTACAACCTGGGCAGTTTTTGCAGGGGGATTGTTTGAACTAAATGGATGGGCTCCTAAAGGAGATGGAATTATCTATTTTATTAAAACTATTCCATATAATTTTTATGCATGGGCTGCTTTGGCTATCGTTCCGTTGGTTATTTTAGGTGTTATCCCAATTTTTGGACCGATGAAAAAAGCCGAAAAACGAGCAATTGAAACTGGTGTTTTATCACCTCCCGGATCAGAAAAAATTGATATTTCTGCAGGAATAGATACAATTAAAATTCCTTCAAATGCGCGAATTATAAATTTCTTTCTTCCTATCGTGGTGTTGGTAGTTGCCACAATTGTAACCGGTACTGATATGATGATGGGAGTTGTAATTACTCTGGCATTTATGGTTGTCCTGTATATACCCCAAAAGATAATAACTGCAGAAAAATTTGCAGATGAGGCAATACGTGGGTTTAAAAATATGCTTTATCCATTATTCCTAATGTATCTTGCATTCATTTTTGCAGATATGAATGTTCAAATAGGTTTCACAAAATTTATGATTGATAAAGCTACTCCTTTGATGTCCCCAAAAACTCTCCCAGTTATATTATTTATTGTTCTTGGAGCTCAACAGTTTATTACGGGGACAAACTGGGGAATGTATGTTATTGCATTACCAATAGTTATACCTTTATCAATGAATGTTGGGGCAAACATGCCCTTAGCCATTGGTGCTTTACTTTCTGCCGGTGTTTTCGGAAGTCATATATGTTTCTACTCAGATGCAACAGTACTTACTTCTGCTGCCTGTGGTTGTGATAATTATAGACATGCAGTGACACAGATGCCTTTTGGCCTTCTTGCCGCAGGTATTTCCGCTGTAGCATTTTTAGCTGCTGGCTTTATATTTGTATAATTTTGTATAGTGCAATAATTCTACTATAAGTATTAGATTAGAAGAAATGTATATCCACAAATTAGATTTATAATTTGTGGATTTTTTTCTATGAAAATCTTATTAGTAATCTTACAACTGATATTGATTATTATTTAAAAAAGTTAAAATACCCCCTCGGTAATTAAATGAACAAATCTATCCAAGCTTAATAACCTGGGTAGTTAAAGAGTATCAGTCTTAAATTTAAAAAATAAACTTTAATATATCCGCAGAATTAAATTCTGCGGTCTATAATTATACTTTAAATTGTTCTAGTATCTTGAAGATCAATTTTCTTTGCATAGGCACTAATCAATTTATCTTCAATTCCAAGTTCTTTAAGTTTTGCAATGGTTGGTCTTCCTCTCTCATCCCATCCCCGGTAAGTGTAGTATTCACTCATTGCATTATCAAAGGCTTCTTTTGTCATAGGGTGATCCTTTGGAGGTCCCTCTTTAAGAAGTTCTTTATGCAATCTCCCGGGAAGGGAATCTTCTCTACGATCAAAGCCAAGCATTACATTGAACATCCTCTGGAGGTTAAATATTCTCTCTCCAACGGCATACACTTTTTCTGCTGGCCACTTCCCTCCTGCTGTAACCTCGTAAAGGGAACCGAGTGTCTCGTCACTAATAGGCCAGAAATCACACACACCCATGGAAAATTTTACAAACTGACTGTTCTGCATATCTGCAACCAGTTTTCCTTTCCCCTCAAAAGTGAATGGATCCAGTGTTCCCCATGCTTCTTCTGCAATAGGATACGCTGACATATGGCATCCCCCTCTGGAAGCTGTGGCATAGGCAATTCCCATTCCCCAGGAACCCCTGGGATCGTAACCTGGAAGTTCCATTCCTTTTACGTTAATAGCGTAATCTGTACCGCCGTATTTCTCTGCAAGCCATTTCGATCCCCTGGATGATTCCTCCCCAATGCCCCTGCGGAATGCCATATCCTCCATATATTTAAAAGCCTTATCAGCTTCTCCAAAATGTATACCAAAGTCATGAAGCCCTTTTTCTGTTGCTTCCATCATATATGCGATTGTACCGCCGGAAGAAATAGTATCAATACCAAGGTCGTCACAAAGAGCATTCATTCGGATAATGTCCGCTCTGTTTCCGACCCCTATGGAAGATCCGCACAAAGCAATGGTTTCATATTCGGGTCCTTCAACAACTGCATCTCCATCCTTTACATAGTTTCCACAGGCAATACCACAGGAAAAACATGCTTTTTTATTTAATCTTACCGATTTAAAGGATTCACCATTTATATTCTGATACTCAGGGAATCTTCCCTCAGAGAAATTTTTTGTTGGCAAAAGCCCTGATTCCTGTGAGTAATCTACAAGAATACTTGTTCCATGAGTATAAATTTCATTTTCAGGATCTATAACTCCGTCTTTCACATGGGCAGCCATGGACATTTCCATACATTTTTTTATGTCTGCTACATGTACATCCAGCCATCCTCTTATGCTTATTGCTTTTAGGTTTTTACTTCCCATTACAGCGCCCATTCCACCCCGACCCAACTGTCTGTATCGTTCTGATGATACACAGGAAAAAGGTACAAGATTTTCTCCGGCAGGTCCAATAGCCAGAACTTTAAGTTTATCGTCTCCTGTAATTTTCTTTAACTTATCCTCTGTATCAAAGGTTCCCATTCCTTTAAATTCAGGAATTGGACGAATTTCTTTTGTATCAGGATCAATATGAAGATATGAAAGTTCAGGAGCTTTTCCGGTGATCATTACAGCATCATATCCTGCATATTTAAGTTCTGCACCAATATGCCCACCTACAGATCCATCAGATATAGTACCTGTCTGGGGAGATTTTGTTGTCATAGCCAGTTTTGCAGAACAGGAAACAATTGTTCCTGTCATTATTCCGGTTGTAAGAATGACCCGGTTTCCCGGAGAGAGAGGGGCGGTTTCTACATCAAAATCCTCCATAAGAATTCTTGATCCAAGTCCTTTTTGCCCTGTATAGAGGTCTACCCATTCTCTTGGAAGCTCTCTGTCTTCAATTATCCCACTGGTTAAATCAACAACCAGCATTTTGCCAAAAAAACTACTAATTTCTGTATTTGTATTACTGCTCATTTTTTAGGCTCCTTTTCCCAAAGTGTTATTACATTTTTTGGACACCACTTTATACACTCCGGATCACCTCCGCATAGATCACAGATAATGGTATTGTTATTTGAGTCAAGGTAAAGAATATTTGTCGGACATACTTCTACACATGCTCCGCATGCATTACACTTGTCGTTATCCACAACCATCCATCTTCCGTTGCTTTTAATACCACCTGTCGGGCATGCTTGTTCGCACTTGCCGCACATTATACAGCTGCTGGAACGTATTTTAATTCCATCACTATTGTATTCGTGTGTCATTTTAAGTCTTGCTTTTTCAGGGTTAAACACTCCGTCATGAACAGCTGAACATGCAAGCTGGCATAGTTTACAGCCAGTACAATCTGATAAATTAAATCTAAGGGGCATAATACCTTCCTCCTTTTTAATACTGAATCCATTGTAGAATCAGAAATCTAAGGACACAATGTCTATTTGACTATTTGATATATTTATCAGAGCTTTGTCAGACTGGTGTAAAAAAATATGTTTTGTATTGACTTATATGTACATGAAGATGTACTTTTATTCCAGGAGCTCTTAAATGAATACAATGACATATACTGCCGTAAGGCAAAATTTGGCAAGTACAATGTTAGAGGTTTGTAACGATCATGAACCTGTAATTATTACAAGTAAAAGAGATAAAGCAGTTGTTATGATATCTCTTGATGACTTTAAGTCTATGGAAGAAACCAGTTATCTTTTGAGAAGTCCCAATAATGCAAAACGTTTGCTGGAATCTATTCAGGAAGTTGAAAGTGGCAGAGGACTGGAAAAAGAACTAATAGAATGCGATTGATATTTGCTGAACATGCCTGGGAAGATTACCTTTATTGGCAGAAGAATAACAAAAAAATATTAAAACGAATCAATTTGCTTATAAAGGAGATAAAACGATTTCCTGATACAGGAATTGGAAAACCGGAAAAGTTAAAGAATTCTTTTTCAGGATACAACTCGAGGAGAATAAATGATGAGCATAGGATTGTTTATAAGGTTATTGAAGATGATCTTATTATTATTCAGCTGCGCTATCATTACTAATTTTAATCTATAAGCATTTCCTGCAATATTGATTTTGTCTTTTCTATTTCTCTCTGTTTGATTTTTCCCAGTTTTTTTATCAATCTTACTCTATCAACTGTTCTTATCTGATCCAAAACAATCCACCCCTCTTTATTCTCAAACTTTAAGGGTACTCTGGTGGGATAGCTGTGTGATTTTGTTGTCATGGGCGCTATGATTATTGTTTGTATCGTTCTATTCATTTCATTTGGAGAAATAATCAGGCATGGCCTTGTTTTTTGAATTTCATGTCCAAGTGTCGGATCCAGATTTATCAAAAATACTTCATATTGATTTATTACCACTCCCACTGAAAATCTTCCTGTTCATCCAATTCATCTATTATCATTTGATCATCTTCTGCCTGCTGCATCATTACAAATTTTTCATACCAACCCTCTCTTGGTTTCTTTGTAACAGGCTTTATTACTATTTCTTTGTCAAGAACCTCTAACTCAACCTTCTCGTTAATATTAAGCTGTTTTAAGATACTTTTTGGTATTCTTATACCTTTGGAATTCCCTATGGGAATTACTGAAACCAACATATTGCACCTCGATTAATTGTGATTATATTGTAATTACCTTTATAAATCAATATTATATTTAACAAGGCTGCTTGTTTATTTAGTTTTTTTAAGCAGATTCCCTGCGCCCAACCATAAAATTATAGAACCTACCGCTGAGCTTTGAACACCGTAATGTAATAATGGCATTAGCTCTCTTAACTGTCCAATGCATACCGGATTGCTTAACTCTCGCACCTATAACATATCTGCATCCTGATTCAACAATACCTCTGGAAGTACACAGCCCCCATTTACGAAAATACGGATAATTAAAACGTAATCTTTCCTCCATAGCCCCGAAGGGGTGTAATCTCTCTCTGCATAGGGTGAAGCCCTATGCCACTGATGCAGAGGCTCAGATCATTAAAAGAATAGATATCGAAAGTGCCGGCACCGCCTTGCTGTGGATATAAGAAGGATATGAGGCTTCACTGTCGGGTTGTTTTAACGAGGGGCTGCACCCCACGTTAAGAAAGAGGGCACCCCTTCGGGGCTGAAGAACTGTCTTTCAATGTTTTTTCCCCATTGACAAGTTGACTTTAGTAATTTAGCCTGTTAGCTATGTATATTGTAATTCTTGGAGCAGGGAGAGTGGGCTATATGCTCGCCAGGCAGCTTATTGATGAGGGTAAAAATGTTGCTCTGATAGAGTCGAATAAAGAGAGAGCAAAAAATACAACAAATAATCTGGATTGTCTGGTTCTTAATGCCTCCGGTACCAATCCGGCGACTCTAAAAAAGGCTGGTATTCAAAAAGCAGATGCTTTTGTTAGTGTAACAAATTCAGATGAAGTAAATATGATTGCCTGTGGTATGGTAGCTAATGAGTTTTCTAAACCCATCACAATAGCAAGGGTTAGAAACGTTGATTATGTGGGTACTAAACTATTGGATAAAGGTATTTTAGGCATTGATTATATAATAAATCCGGATATAGAGGCTTCCCAGGCCATTTTAAGGGCAGTTGATCATGGTGCCATTAGTGATGTTATGCAGTTTGAAAACAGCAAACTTGAAATGAGAGATTTACCTCTTAGCCGGGAATCGGTATTTATTAATAGACCTTTGAAAGTAGTTCGTAAAGATCTAGATATCGATTTTCTTATATCAGTTATTATACGGGATAATGCATCAATTATACCAAATGGAGAAACAATTCTTCTGGAAAATGACAGGGTGTATCTGCTTTCTACCGAAGAGGTATTTGAAAAAATTTATACTCTGGAAAAACTTAGGGAAAAGGAGATTAACAGAATCCTTGTAGTTGGCGGTGGTGAAGTAGGGCTGAATATAGTAGAGGGTCTTTTACCACAGGAGGAAGCAGTTTCTAATATTCTTGGAAGGTTAAAGCATATACTCCGAATAAATAAAAGAAAAAAACTTCACATTATAGATAAAAATTATGAACGGACCAAAATTCTTGCTGAAAAATTCCCCCAGGCTTTGGTAACCTGTCAGGATATCACAGAAGAAGGAGTCCTTGAAGATGAAGAACTTCTAAAAAATGATCTTATTATTTCTGCAACAGGAAATAATGAACTTAATATTATTACCGGAAGTTATGCTAAATCCATGGGAATAAATAAGGCAATATCTCTTGTCACAAAAGATAGTTACCGGAATCTGGCACACAATCTTAATCTGGATGTTACAATAAGCAGAAATACTACTGTTGTAAGTTCAATTTTAAAGATTCTCAGGAAAGGTAATATAAAAAATGTTTATGCACTATCCGGAGGTAAATTAGAGGTTATTGAGTTTTCTGTTTCCGAAACTTCAAATTTAATATCGAAACAGCTAAGTGAAATAAAGTTACCTAAAAATACGCTGGTTATACTAATTACCAGGGGAGTAGAGACAATAATACCATACGGACATCTGGAAGTTGAAGAAAATGACCACATAGCTATAATAACTGAAAGAGAATCAATTAAAAAACTTGAAGGACTTCTGTCAGAGTGAAAATTAAAGTAGTACTGCATGTCCTGTCATTAATAATGCTGATTATTTCTCTATTTATATTACTATCTGCTATTGTTGCATTAATTTATCAGGAAATAGAATCTGCTATGGCTTTTTTTAAAACCATTGGTATCATTTTCCCTTTATTCGGAAGTATTTTCTTTTTAACAAAATCTGAAAAAGAACGAGTGCTGGGGACACGTGAGGGTTTTCTCCTTGTTACTTCAGGCTGGATTGCTGCATCAGTCTTCGGAGCTCTTCCCTTTGTTTTTTCTCATTCCATTCCATCATATACAGATGCTTTTTTTGAAACAATGTCTGGTTTTACAACAACCGGTGCAAGTATTTTAACAGATATTGAGGGGCTTTCCCATGGGATACTCTTCTGGCGTTCTTTGACTCACTGGCTTGGTGGAATGGGAATAGTTGTTCTTACTGTTGCATTACTACCTGTGCTTGGAATAGGTGGAATTCAACTTCTAAAAGCTGAGGCTCCGGGACCATCAATGGATAAGATTACACCCAAAATTACTCAGACAGCCAAAATTCTCTGGCTTATCTATGTCGGTTTTACAGTTCTTGAAACTATACTTTTGATGTTTGGAGGAATGTCTCTGTTTGATGCTTCCACACATACCTTTGGAACTCTTGCTACCGGAGGTTTTTCTACAAAAGCTGCCAGTGTAGGTGCTTTTAATTCTGCTTTTATTCATATAGTTATAACTGTATTTATGGTTTTGGCTGGAATGAACTTTAATCTTTACTATAAGCTGATATCCGGTAATTTCAAAGATTTTTTTAAAGATACGGAAATGAGAGTTTATATTTTTATTTTTCTATTCGTTACTCTAATAATTGGTATAAATCTTCTTGATTATTATGGTACTTTTGGAAAAAGTCTTCAGTATGCCGGGTTTCAGACAGCATCTATTCTGACTACAACCGGTTTTGCAACGGCAGATTTTTCTCTGTGGCCTGCATTTTCCCGTAATGCATTATTCTTTGTTATGTTTATAGGTGGGTGTTCAGGTTCTACAGGTGGAGGTATTAAAGTAGTACGAATTGTTGTATTAATTAAACTTGCAGTAAATGAAATGAAACAGATGGTCTATCCAAGAGGGGTATTTCCTCTAAGGATGAATGGTTCAATTATGAAAAAGGAGATTGTATATCCAATAGCAGGGTTTTTCTTCCTGTATGTTGCACTCCTTCTTGCTGTTTCCATAATTGTAGCTTCCGGGGGATATGATATTCTAACCTCTTTTACGACAGCATTAGCAACTCTCGGTAATATTGGACCCGGGTTCGGTAAAATTGGTCCGGCTTTAAACTATTCATTTTATCCTGATTATATTAAATGGGTGTTAAGTACAGCAATGATGTTTGGTCGCCTGGAAATATATACAGTTCTGATTCTCCTAACTCCAAAATTGTGGCGGGCATAAATATGGTCAGGCCTTAAGTAAGCTGTCATATCTTTTTATTTCAGTTTTTAATTCTTCCACAGAAACATACCTGGCTTTTCTAATAGTTTCTTTTCCCTGTATGAAAATCAGAATACCTGGAATAGTAAAAATAGAAAATTTACCTGCAGCTTCCGGTAATTGATCAAGATCGATATATCTGCCTTCAAGATCGGAAAATTCCAGTATCATATCTTCAATTTTTGGGATAAGAGCCTGACATACTCCACAGTCGGGTCTGGAAAGATAAAGCAGTCGCATATCACCGGATGAAATAAAATCTTCAATTTCAATTATACTATTTAAGTTTTCCATAGAAGGTTTATTTAATATTTACTAAATCTTGTCAAGTATAAAGTTTTGAATAAAAAAATAATCCTTGCAATTATTTCTCTAAGGAATAATACTATAGATTATGGCAAAAGTTTTGAATTGGCAGAAAGTTTACGGGAGAATTTCCTCAATAAATGATAAAATAGATAATATTAGCCATTTTATAACTGAATATAAATCTGTCCCAGCTTCGTCAGAAGCCTGTCTCGTATCTCCTGTATATGTTGAGCCGGGAGAGTCACTGTTTGACGGCACTTTTCAGAACATTATTTATAATAATGATGACAATATTCTGGAGTCTAAAGATGGTGAAAATTACTTTAACCTTATTCTTGAAAATACCTCTGATGCAGTAATTGAACTCTCTCCCAATAATACTATTTTAAATGTTAATCCTGCCTGTTTGAGTATCTTTGGGTATGAATCAGAAGAACTAATAGAACAAAGTATATACGAACTTATAAGTGATAACTATCGTGATGATTTCAAAAAAAGATCTATAAAAAGTAATTTATCCAAAATTGACTCAATAAAGTCTATAACAGATGAGATTCATGTTTTTCGGGGTAAAACAAAATTAGGAGATATAAGAACCTTTGAATCTTTTTTTACTACGATACTTATATGTTCCAGTGAGCATTATCTGGTTATAATACGTGATCTTACATATAAAAATAGTTTAAGAAATGAACTTGAGGAAAGTAGAAATAATTATGCTGCACTGTCTGAGACAATTTCAGAACTTATAATACGCATAGATGAAAACTTTAAGATTATTTTTGCAAATTATGCTGTTAAACAGGTACTGGGATACGATCGAAATGAAATAATAAATGAAGATTTTAGAATACTTTTTCCTCTTTCGGAATTTAACAGATATGAAAATGAATTTAGAAAATATTTTTATGTTGATTTTAAAGATAGAAATGATATGGGTCTTAAGAAAGTTATAGAAATTCTTGGGAAAAATAAAAATAGAGGGATTTCTCCTTTGGAAATGTCTTTTGGTAATTCAAAAGACATAGGAGGCAGAACTCTTACATGTATTATAAGAGATATTACTAAAAGGAAAAATACAGAACGTAAACTTAAGCACCTTGCATTTCATGATAAATTAACTAGCCTTGGAAACAGAGATCTATTTGATTCTGAGATGAAAGGTTTCTTTAATATTATTGAAAAAAATCCAAAACTTTCGGGAGCTTTGTTTTTTCTTGATCTGGACGGCTTTAAAAATATTAATGATACTTTTGGGCATAATGCCGGTGATGAACTTCTTTTGATAACAGCAAAAAGACTTAGCCGAAGTTTAAGAGATAGTGACCGTGTCTATCGGTTTGGCGGGGATGAATTTGTTATACTTGTAAAAAATATTAGGGAAAAAAATGAGGCTGCAACAATTGCCGGAAATGTTCTTAATGAAATAAGAAAAAGTTATATTTTAAAATCTATTCCAGGCAGCCCCAGGGTAACTATAGGAGTTAGTATTGGGATAGCGATAATTCCAGAGCATGGTCATAATACTGAAATTTCAACAAAAAATGCAGATCTTGCAATGTATAAGGCTAAAGCAACCGGTAAAAACAGGTTTGTTTTTTTTAGTAAGGATTTGCATGTATCTGCAAGTGAGCGTTGGGATATGGAGCAGGGTATGAAACTTGCTATAACCAATAATGAAATACAAATGTATTATCAACCCATTGTTGATAAAAATGGGGTAACTAAGGCAGTTGAGTCACTGATAAGATGGTTCCATCCTCTTCGGGGATACATCCCACCTGATAAATATATACCTATAGCTGAAGAGACAGGGTTTATTATAACCCTGGGTAGCTGGATACTTGAAAGATCCTGTAGAGACTTAAAATTAATAAATTCAACAGAGTGGGGTAAAAACATATATGCTTCAATAAATTTATCTGCCCGCCAGTTTGAGCACAAAGATATAATAGAAAATATTGATAATGTAATTAGAAGGACAGGTGTTAATCCCTGTCATATCAGATTTGAATTAACTGAAACAAGTATAATGAGTGCCACTGAGAGGGTTAGGGGGATTATGGTGGCCATAAAGAAATTATATCCCTGTATAAAATTTGTTATAGATGATTTTGGAACAGGATACTCTTCTTTAAGTTATCTTTCTGATTTACCTGTTGAGAGTCTTAAAATCGATTTATCATTTGTTACAAAATTATTTCAGGAAAATAATCAAAAAATTGTTAATGCAATATTAAATTTGGCATCCAGTCTTGAACTGGAAGTTGTAGCTGAAGGAATTGAAAATATTAACCAAAAAGAGTATTTTATTCAGAAAGAATGTTTTTCCTTACAGGGATTTTTATTCAGCAAAGCTTTGAGTGTGGATAAGCTTGAAAAATATATAACTCTTGGATCGAATAATAGTTCACATTCGTCTGCACTTTAGTTCTGAAGCTTCTGCAAGCTGTTCACGGATCCAGCTTTCGTCAATTAAACCTCTTTCAAGGTCTAAGTTGATATTTTCCATGAAGTTTTCTTCCATATTATACAAATCGGCTTCCAATTTTCCTGACCAAATTAATTTTGTAATTTCAATTGGTTTTTCTTTATTATTAAGTAACTGTTTTGTAATTCTGGTAGAAATAAGCCATCGGATATCATCGATATCGAGGCTGTATTCCTTTAAAAGATTTGCTATAAGTTTATTCAAATTATTTATCCATCTGTTTTCTTGCATGAGCAGACAAAGCTTTTTTACGAATTCGTATACTCTTTGGTGTAACTTCAACTAATTCATCATCTCTTATAAACCTAAGTGATCGTTCAAGAGTCATTGGAAGAATTGGGGAAAGTACTACAGCTTCATCCTTACCTGAAGATCTCATGTTTGAAAGTTTTTTTGTTTTGGTCGGATTTACATTTAGATCGCCTTCTTTATTATGCTCTCCAATTACCATACCCTCATAAACTTTATCTCCTGCAAGGATAAAAAGAGTGCCTCTTGGTTCCAGGTTAAACAGTGCATAGGGTATTGCAGATCCGGATCTGTCACCTACCAGACTTCCTGAATATCTGTTAACAAAGTCACCTTTATACTCTTCGTAACCGGCAAAAGAAGAGTTCATCAGCCCTGTGCCCCTGGTGTCAGTTAGAAATTCATCTCTATAACCGATCAAAGATCTTGCAGGAGTCAGGAATTCAATCTGTACTCTTCCATTATCATAATTAGTCATATTTATCAGTTTTGCCTTTCTTCTGGAGAGTTTTTCAGTAACAATACCTGTAAATGTATTTTCACATTGGACATAAAGATGTTCCATTGGTTCCATTTTTACACCATCAATGTATTTGAATATTACCTGAGGTCTTCCTACATTTAATTCGAAACCTTCCCTTCTCATAGTTTCTATAATTATGGCCATTTGAAATTCTCCACGGCCTTTCACTATAAAACTTTCTTTATCCTCTGACTCTTCAACCTGAATAGAAACATTTAAAAGGCTTTCTTTTTCAAGCCTTTCTTTAATTTTACCTGGTTGAGTAATCTTTCCTTCAGTTCCTGCAAGAGGAGAGGAATTCCTGGAAAAATTCATAAATACTGTTGGTTCATCAACAGTAATTCTTGGTAAAACTTTGGGTTGTTCTTTTGTGCATATTGTGTCTCCTATATGCACATTTTCTATACCTGATATAACAACAATTTCACCAGCTTCCACCTTTTCTATTTCTTTAAGCCCCAATCCGGCGTAGCACTGTAATTTTGAGATTTTTAAAGGAACTTCATCTCCATTTTTTTGTATACATATCATATTACTTCTGGAATCTGTAAAACCATTAATAACTTTTCCAATAGCAAGTCTTCCTAAATAATCTGAATAACTTAGATCAGAAACCAGCATCTGGAAGGGTTCATCTTTCTTATGTTTTGGTCCGGGAATTTCTTCAATTATTTTATCCATAAGAATATGAAGATCCTTTCCAGGTTTATCCAGTGATTCCTGGGCAATACCGTCTCTTCCAATTGCATACAGAACTTCAAATTCCATCTGCTCTTCACTTGCATCCAGATCAATTAGAAGGCTGTACACTTCATCAAGTACTTCGAGTGCTCTTGCATCCTGTCTATCTATCTTGTTTATGACAACAAGTACCTTAATTCCGCCTTTTATTGCTTTATCAAGAACAAACCGTGTCTGGGGCAGGGGGCCTTCGGATGCGTCAACCAATAGAATAGCCCCATCTACCATTGAAAGTGCTCTTTCTACTTCTCCTCCAAAGTCTGCATGCCCTGGGGTATCTATTACATTAATTTTTATTCCTTTCCATTCAATAGAGCAATTTTTGGCGGCTATGGTAATGCCTCTTTCCTTTTCAAGATCCATTGTGTCCATAAGCCTGTCATCTGTTTTTTCATTCTGCCTGAATAAACCACTTTGTTTAAACATTGCATCTACCAAAGTAGTTTTTCCATGGTCTACGTGTGCAATTATTGCTATATTTCTAATATTTTTATTTTCTATTCTATGCATTTATATACCTGCTGTTATTTGAGATTGACCTAAACTATCATCACTTTGCTCTTTATGCAATATGCAAGCAAACAGGTGAGTAGGGTACGGTTTTAAACCGTACTCTACTCGCCTGTATTAAACCGTACCCTACTTACCAGTTTTAAATGTATTTAAAAATTTATCAAAATCAATATGTTTTTCAAATAATTGCCTAACTTCTGATACTTTATTTTTGTCATAAATCTGAAGTTTGGTATTTGCATAGGCATCCAGCAGTATCTCTTCTGCACCTGCCGTATCTTCTTCAACAACGAAAGCTGGAATTCCAACGTCAAGTATCATCTCTTCAATTTCAGCAGGCAGGGTATACATACGCGCAGATGTAAGTACAAGGCCTCCCAGCCTGCCTTTCATTTTTGCAGCATATTTTAAAATTCTGGATCTTCTGTTTCTGGACATTATTGCAATTAGTACAATATCTCCGGGATCTATAAGCTCATCAAGATCGAGAGCTTCAGATACAAGAGAAAGAATCTTAATATTATTTACTGGTTTATGCCAGTGAACAGCATTTGTATTGCCAATTACTTTATGTTTTTTAAATCTTTTTCGTAAAAGATTCATTGAAGGATTGAGTATAGTTTTTATTCTGGGCAGATATCCTAAAATATTTATTGGCTGATTATCCAGACCTCTGAAACGTTTATTTAAAAGATCTTCCGTTATATATTCTTTCATGGTAGGAATTTTTTCTTCAACTACTTTGTTAAATATAATTCCTCTTAATCGGCTTCCCATGTGTCTAAAATACAGTAGATCCGTTTCCATTCTGTCTATGGCTCTACCTATACCTCCATCAGAAATATATAAAATATCTGCACCAATCATATTGCTTACAACTGCATTTGAAAGCCCTACAATACTTCCAACGCCAGGATGACCTGTCCCTTCGGCAATAATGTATCTTTTATTCTTTAAAAATGACATTGCAATGTTAATATCTGCTTTTAATTTTTCTGTTAATTCATCCTGCCTGTCCGAATCCAGATATTCCCGGGTAAAAGAAGGTGGAAATTGAACAGGTGAAATTATTTTTAGATCAAGAGCAGGAATTTTACTGAATTTGTCAATTATCTGGGCATCCTTGTCTACTGTTGTTCCATCTTCAAGTTTTATAACCTGCTGTCCAACTGGTTTTATATAACCTAATTCTTCACTGGGATATATTTTACTCAATAAAGATAGCAGCCCGATACTAGTAACTGTTTTTCCAGAATGTTGATGTGATCCTGAAATGTATATTATTACAGGTTTCATTTTTACTCCAATACAATTTCCAAACAGTCTAAATTCATTTAATCTATTGATCAAGCTTAGACTGATAAAAAATATTATCAAAAATCCAAAAGTTACCAATTTAAAATATATATTTCGTAGGATATAAAAAATATATAAATTGTTAAAAGTATAAATAAATAAAAATATGTCACAATATATTGACATAAAGCATTATTATAAATATATTAGATTTAACAAAACTTTAAAGGGGATATCATGGCAGTAGATTGCAGAACACCAGCAAACACAGCAAAAAAAATATCTGAATCAATATGTGTAAAAAAGGTAAATTCCAGTGTATCAAAATTATTAATATTAGGTATTTTTGCAGGGGTATTTATAGGTTTTGGAGCACAGCTGGCAACAATGACTGGCCATGATATGGCTAATTATTTTGGTGCAGGTTTTACTAAACTGATAATGGGTATGGTTTTTAGTGTGGGACTCATTCTTGTAGTTATAGCTGGTGCAGAATTATTTACAGGTAATAATTTAATTATTATATCTGCATTGGACAAAAGAATTTCCTGGGGAAAGGTCTTCAAACATTGGCTTATTGTATTTGGTGCAAACTTTATAGGATCTATCCTTATTGTATATTTGATTTACTATTCCGGGCTGTGGAAATCTGCTGATTATAAGGTAGGGGCATTTTCTTTGAAAATTGCAAATGCAAAGGTTAATTTGTCTTTTATGGAGGCATTGATAAGGGGTATTCTGTGTAACTGGCTGGTTTGCCTTGCAGTTTGGATGGCAATTGCTTCCAGATATGTTATGGGAAAGATATTAGCAATAGTTTTTCCTGTAACAGCATTTGTTGCTATGGGATTTGAGCATTCAATAGCAAATATTTTCTTTATTTTTAAGGGTATTCTTTTAAAATCACAGCCTGAAGTAGTTCTTGCATCCGGTTTATCTGCTGAAAGTTTGTCTAACCTGAATTGGGGCGGATTTATTTTTAATAATCTAATTCCAGTTACACTTGGTAATATAATAGGCGGAGGATTTTTTGTCGCATTTCTTTACTGGGTGGTTTATTTAAAACCTCAGAAAGAATCAAATTAATATAAACAATTCTAATGCATCTTGACACCCCTCTTTCATGTATGAACAATGTGACACGATAATTTTGATAATGATAAGGCAGGATTGAAGTGATAAGTGCAAGTAATATATCTCTTTCTTTTGGAGAGAGGGTGTTGTTTAAAGATGTAAATATAAAATTTACTCCAGGTAACTGTTATGGTGTTATTGGTGCAAACGGAGCAGGTAAGTCTACATTTATGAATGTACTTTCCGGTGAGCTTGAACAGGATTCCGGAGAAATTATTGTAACTCCAGGGCAAAGACTTGCTGTTCTAAGACAGGATCATTTTGCATTTGATGATTTTACAGTTTTAAATGCTGTAATTGTCGGTTATAAAAAACTTTATAATATTATGATGGAAAGGGATGCTATTTATGCCAAAGAAGATTTTTCTGAAGAAGACGGATTAAAAGCAGCTGAGCTTGAAGGTGATTTTGCAGAAATAAATGGCTGGGAAGCTGAATCCGAAGCTTCCCAGATGCTTGCCGGACTGGGTATTAGTGAGGGGCTTCATAGCAAAAAAATGAAGGATCTGGATGGTGGGCAAAAGGTAAGGGTCTTACTGGCTCAGGCTCTTTTTGGAAACCCGGATATTTTGCTTCTTGATGAACCTACCAATCACCTCGATTTGGAATCTATTACCTGGCTTGAGGATTTTTTATTAAAGTTTAATAATACAGTTATTGTCGTTTCCCATGACAGGCATTTTCTTAATAAGGTTTGTACTCATGTTGCCGATATAGATTTTGCCAGAATACAGTTATTTGTCGGTAATTACGATTTTTGGTATATGTCAAGTCAGCTTGCAAATAAACAAAAAAAGGATGATAAAAAGAAGAGAGAGGAAAAGGTTGCCGAACTCAAATCTTTTATTCAGCGATTCAGTGCCAATGCTTCAAAATCAAAGCAGGCTACAAGTCGTAAAAAGCTTATAGATAAACTTACAATAGATGATATTAAACCAAGTTCCAGGAGATTTCCATATATTAATTTTAAACCGGAAAGAGAATGTGGGAAAAATATTCTGGAAATTAATGGTTTAACTCATTCCATTGATGGAGAATTTGTTTTAAAGGACTTATCTTTACATGTTAACAAGGGTGATAAAATTGCCTTTGTTGGTCCTGATCATCTTGCTAAAACTTTGCTTTTTCAAATTTTAGCAGGTGAAGTAGAAGCTGATAAAGGAAGCTTTGAATGGGGTGTTACAATAACAAAATCATACTATCCAAAAGAAAATACTTCCTATTTTGATAACGATTATAATCTTACAGAATGGCTGGGTCAGTTTTCAAAGGATGCTGATGAAACCTATATTCGCAGCTTTTTAGGTAGAATGCTGTTTTCCGGTGAAGATGGTTTAAAGAGTGCACGAGTTCTCTCAGGGGGAGAGAAGGTAAGGTGCATGATGGCTAAAATAATGCAGGAGGGTTCTAATGTTCTAATCTTTGACGAACCCACAAATCATCTTGATCTGGAGGCTATCACTGCTCTTAATAATGGGCTTATTGACTTTCCTGAAGTTGTTTTAATGACAAGTCACGATCATCAGTTTATTGATACCATTGCAAATAGAATTGTAGAGTTTACCCCCCATGGTATCATTGATAAATATATGCGTTTTGATGATTATTTAAAAAGTGATGAAGTTAAATCTATAAGAGACAATATGTACATAAATCATAATCATCACCGGCTTGAAATATAAAAGCCAAAAACAGACTGATTACATAGACATCGAAAAACTTTGTTACTTTGATGTAATTGCTATGTTAATTTACATGTGATAATCTGTTCCATGTTTATGGAATGGAAAAAAATATTATCTATTTTATTTTTTACTTTGTTTATTTCTTTTTATAATTCCGCACTGGATAAAGCTGAAATAGTGTGGAAATTCCCAACAGGGGGTAAAATTCAAACTCCTCCTGTTGAAGGGTCTGACGGTACAATATACTTTTGTTCCGAAGATCGTTTTTTATATGCACTTAATCCCGATGGAACCCTAAAATGGCGAACCCAATTTATTGACAGACTAACAGGAACCCTTGCTCTTGGTCTTGATGGATCAATATACACAGGGAGCAAAAAAGGATTGATTTTTGCAGTTAATGCAACCGGGGACAGGCTTTGGACCAGAAAATTAAAAGGTTCCCCTTTTGGAAGTCCGGCAATTGCCCCTGATGGGACATTATTTCTTGTTACAGAAAATGGCTGGTTGTATTCTATAAGTCATAGTGGTTTTGTAAGATGGGAGATAGAACTTCCTTCGGAACCAGTTTTAGCCCCTGTTTTAGGAAGAGACCTCTATATTGGGTTAAAAAATGAACGGATCTATTCTTATAACAAACTTGGAAAGACCATGTGGGCATTCCTTCTTTCAGGGCAGGCTGTTTCAATTGCTCTTTCTGAAAATTTCATGTATATAGGCACAACAAATTCAACACTTGTTTCTATAGATTATTCAGGTACAAGAATCTGGAATCAATCTCTTTCCGGCATAAGCTCTTCAGTTCTTGTTTTAGCAAAAGACAAAGTTTTAGCTGCTTCAGGTAACAATTTAATAATGATGGATGATTCAGGAAAAAAAATATGGATAAAAACAATGGAAACAAGGCAAACTGATCTCTCGGTTATTGCAGATGCAATAGTTAGTCTGGATACAGAAGGGTCTGTTTCCTGGACAAAACTGGATGGTAGTCCAGTTTCTTTATTGACCGGAGGTTCTCCGGGTGGACGATTATTACTTGTTTCTGATGGATCTGTATATATTGGCGGAAGAGACTGGTTGTTCTATAAATATACGTTTAATAATCTTGTATTAAGTAACTACAATGATTTTTTATGGCCTTCTTTTAGAGCAGATAATGCTAACAGAGGCTATCTGGTATCCGGTATACAGACTCAAAAAGAAGCACATAAATCAACGGCTTCGGATTTTATTTATTTAAATGAAATGGCTGAGAGTAAGGATGAAAAAATTCTAAATACTGTTCTGGATGAAATTGAGTCCAGGCTTATAAACAGATCTTACGATGCCGGAAAACTGTATCTTATCGATTTATTAAAGTTACTGGCATCAGAAGGTATTAAGCGTCCTCTTCTGGAAGATGGAGTATTGATTAATAATTTTCCGCTTATTCGCAGCAGAGCAATAGATTTACTTGGTATAACAGGAAATTTAACCACAATAGATTTTTTGGCCGACCTCCTTTTTTTTGAATGGGATCCTTATGCTGCTAATTCTATTATTAAAGCTTTGGGAAATCTGCAAAGTGACTGGAATAATAAGAACAGCAAAGCTATAACTCAATATTACAGACTAAATAGTAACAATATGAATGAACGTATACTTCGTCAGGTTTTAATATCTATAAGAAAGATAGATATGTACAAAGGGTCTGGCAACAGGGATTTACTTTCTGTTGTAATGGATATTTTACTTACATCCAGTTCGAAAACAGTCAAAGAATTTGCGCTGGATACAATTAATTCTATAAAAAAGTAGATGTTTTATTTTTAAAAGGGTTCTATACTTTAAACAAGGATGGAAGAATGAAAAAGCTAAATCTTTTAATTATTATTTTAATAATTTCTGGCACTCTTTTTGCCCAGGAAGTTGTCAAAGAAGAACTTTTTAAGGTAAATCGTGATTCTGTTGAGTTTGTTAATTATGAAGGCCCTCATGATAAATTTGAGACTGCTGACGAAATAAGGGGAATAGGTATTTCTCTTGGTGGTAAATCAGAGCAATTATCAGGAACCCGAACTTATAATAACAAATACAGTATTCTTCATCTTTTTGATCCGGAGGGTCAGGGTCTATTGAATGGAGATATTTTTTCTATTGAAAAAGATGCAGTTGTTGATCATATTGATAATGTAAGAAGAATTTTATCAGGATATTTACAAACTGCGTATTCATATTCCAAAGAAGATTCTGATGTTCTTGCAGAGTTTGCCAGTTATTATAATGCAGTATATCGTGGAAATTTTGAATATTTTATATCTGCCTATAATAAAATTGTAACAGATAATCTTGATTCTGAAAAAGCTGGTATTTCAACCCGTTATATGGAATGGCCTGGAAATACACAAATTCTTATACCTCTTACTCCAGGTGGTAAAATGGCAATTGATACTATTAGTGATAATACTGTCATTGAGGACTTGCGAACTCAGGATGATAAGGGTATTGAACCCAGAAAGGATATGGTTGAATTAAAAGAAAAGGATATAGAAGCCGAACAAACAAAAATTGAGGATAAAAAAGAAGTGATTTTGCAGAAAGAATCAGAATTGCAGGCGGAAAAGGAACAATTAAATAATGAATCAGAAAATTTGAGTGATAAGGAAATTACATCCAAAGAAAATATAATTGCGCAAAAAGAACAGATTCTTAATCAGGAAAAAGAAGAAGTAAAGAAAGAGGATGTTGTTCAAAAAGAAAGGCAGGATGCCGTACAAAAGGAAAGGGAGCAGATAGCAAAAGATGAAAACAAGCTTATAGATCAGCAGTCAAAAGCTGGTGTTGCAGCTAAAACAAAAACAAGTATGGTTCCTTTCCTTGTTATTGATAAAGATAATTCCGATTATATGGGTAGAATTGCTTTAATTAATACTGAGACAGGTGAAATTGAAAAAAAATCATCAATTAATACAGTCAGAGGAAGGCGTTATTATCTTTTGGACGGAAAATTATTAATAGTTTCAGGAATTGATAAAGCACCTCAGAGTGTCAGGTTAATGTTTCTAAATTCAGAGACACTGGAAGTTATAAGTCAGGGTAATTATGATGTTTTTGCTGATTCTGACGTTTTAATAAATGGTAAAAATATCTATGCAGTTGTACGGGAAAACGACAGCTGGTATGTTGGAAAATTTAATCCTGAACTAAAATTACTTGTCAGATCTAATCAGGAAGTTCTTAGCCATACTCCTCTCCAGTTAAATAAAGGTATTTTATATGCCCAGCTTTCCAATGGTAAGATAGCACCAATTAGTCCGGATACCTTAGAGGGTATGGGAAAATAATTTTCGAAAGAAATTTTTTATACAAAGATATACTTTTCGTAAATTACCAGGTTTTTTCAGTTTTTCAAGTTTTGAATATGCTTCCACTATTTCATCAGTAGTAAAATCTTTTCGATAAAGATTTTCTTCTATTTCCATTTCCAGCTTAGTAATTTTTCCGGGAGCATCGACAACAGTTACCTCAATTTTATTCCAGCCAAGTTTTTTAGCAGATGCCAGCCTTCTGTATCCTGCAATTAGCTCATTTTCTTTATTTATAACTATTGGATTCATAAGTCCATGAAGTTTCATACTTTCTGCAAGTTCATTTATATTCCCAATATCTTTTCTGATACGTTTTTTTATCTGTATGTCATTTATTCTTATCTGCATTTTTGTTAATCCAATAGAGGATTTGATTGAGGAGTTGATTCCTGACTATCAAGGAGCAGGTTTTGAATATCAGAATTGTCATTTGTATTTAAGATATCTGTTGATGGAGTATTCAAATCGAAAGTATCAACACCAAAATCTTCAACTGAAAGAATATCCTGCAGCCCTTCTATCAGATCTTCATCCCGCTGTTTTTTAAAGGGATGTATATCACAAAAATCTTTTGGTTCCGTACCAGCTATAAAAATTTCATCAAGCAGTCCGTCATCACATTCGCTTGTTGGAATCTTACCTGATACAGCACATACTTTCATTTCTACCAGGCCTGTTTCAGGTTTTTGAAAATCAATACGTTTAAGGCCAGTATGTATAGCTTTCATATATTCTGCCCAAACAGGTCCCGCAGCAGTCGCCCCGGTCAATTCTCTTCCCAGTGAATTCCCCGGAGTATCAAATCCAAACCATACTGCAGTTGTATAGTATGGTGAAAATCCAACAGTCCAGGCATCTCCCCAGTTTTGTGTCGTACCTGTTTTTCCAGCCATAGGCATACCGTCAAAACCTCCAATATTAATTCTCCTCCATCGCAAAGTCCCATATTCTACCGTGCTCTGGAGCATAGAGACCATAATATAAGCATTTTGAGGAGTCATTATCTCGTTTTCTTTACCCCGATTGCTTAATTGCTGCCTAAGTCTTTCTTTTTCCGGCTCAAGTACCACATTCCCATTCCTGTCTAAAACTGAAATAATTGAAATTGGTACTACAGCTTTTCCCTGATTCGGAAAGGTTGCAAATGCTCTAACCATATTTATGGGAGCTACTGCTGTTATTCCTAAACCCAGGGGAAAGCTTCTTGGAAAAAGTGTTCTGTTTTCTGCCTGGTCTTCCATTCCCAGCAGTTTTGATGCTCTTTCTATTGCCGGTTCAAAACCGAGCCCCTCAAGAACCTGAAGAGAAGGAACATTCATAGATGTTGCCAGGGCATGCCGGAGTAATACTGAACCCTCCCATTCTCCAAGATAGTTTGTAGGTGTATATTTGTTTCCTGCATCATCAAAAAATACTATTGGGCCATCGTATAATCGTGTAGCAGTTGTAAATCTACCTGATCCTATTGCAGCAGAATAATACAATGGTTTAAAACTTGAGCCTGGCTGTACTTTTGCATCTACGGCTCTGTTGTATTTTTTTGTTTCAAAATCACTTCCACCTACCATACTTAATATCTGGCCGCTATGATCATCTATTGTAATCAAAGCACCTTCAACAGTAGTTTTTTTTGCAGATAACTGATCCTTTACAGCCGCATATTTAGTTAGTTCCTTTACTTCATTCATTCCAAACATAAGTGACACAATGTCCAGAGTGGGACTTATTGTTCTGTAAAATTCATTACGTGAAGCTTTTTTCTGCTTTGAACCTGCAACCTGAATATCATCAAGGTTAAAAAGAAGACTCAGCATATCCACAATTGGAACATAGGTCTTATCGACTAAATTAAGACGTAAATTTGATTTTGATTTATATTTTTGATTTATACTATGAAAGGCTTTATCCATAACCTTATCCGCTATGGCCTGATACCCAAGATCAAGGGTGGTATGAACTATATAACCGTCTTTATTAATATCAACTGCACCGTACAGCATGTCATTCAACTGTATTCTGACATATTCACTAAAATAAGGAGCCTTACTATCATTGTCAAAATATGCACTGGAAATATTGGATCTTGTGTAATTATAATTATCCCAATAGTTTTGAAAAGATAAATCTGCTTCATCCCGGGTTGCATATCCAAGATTAACCATCTGGTTTAAAACATCTATCTGTCTTGCCCTGGCACGCTCAGGGTGATTTATAGGTGAATAGAGAGCCGGACTGGCTAGCTGAATAACCAAAATTGCAGATTCAGCCAAACTTAAATCTCTTGCACTATGGCCAAAATAAAATTGAGATGCTGCTTCCACTCCATATGCATTATGCCCAAAGTACATTTGATTGGTATATATTCCCAAAATTTCATTTTTGGAAAGATCCCTTTCAAATTGAAATGCATACCAGACTTCTTTTAGTTTTCGTTTAATTGAAATTTCAGAGCGATCTGCATAATGCCTTCCGGCAACCTGCATTGTCAGAGTACTGAAACCTGAAAAATATCTACCTGTAATAATATTAAATGCTGCCCGGAAAAACTGACCCAGATCAACACCTTTGTGAGAAAAAAAACGACTGTCTTCTCTACTTATAAGAGCATAAAGAAAAGTTTTGGGGAGTTCATCAACTGGAACAATGTCTCGTTTTTCGTCAGAGAAAATTTCGGTGATTAATTCACCATGCCTGTCCAATATCTGTGTTGGCAGAGCAGGTACGTAAGAGCTTAAATCACCTCTTACATCTGTATTGCGGCTTCCTGAAAGGAATAAACCAATACCTAGTCCAAAAGCTATTGAAGACAGGAAAGTTATTCCGATAAATACAGCTGCAATTACTCTTTTTTTTCCAGTTTGAAACATAGGCATACATTATTTATTCATCAGCTTTATGTCAAGAAGAATGAATAAGAAGGCCGATCCTTTTACAAAGAATCGGCCTTAGTCAGAATCGAACAGTAATATAGTAAACTGGGAGGGGAACTATATTACCAACACGATACGCTTATTATCGACTTATATCAAAATAAGTTAAATATCCTGTACTAAAATATCCAAAGAAAGGGATATTTTATAGTTTTTTTCCTTTGAAACAGTAAATTTTTTACTTATATAATAATCTCCCAACTCCATTCGAACCACATGTTCTCCAGGATCAATCTGAATTCCATCACCACTCACTATATCAATTTTTTTACCGTCCAGAATAATTCTGGCACCTGTTGGTGCTTCAAAAATAACAACAGGTAAAAGTGGTTTCAGTTCAAGTTCAAGTTTTGTTGTCTCATTTTGATTAATAACAAAAGATCTTGATATTTCTTTAAACCCTTCCGAAACAATTTTTATCTGATGAATACCCTCTTCAAGAATATAGGATGGTATTTTTGAAGTTTTTTTATCATCAATAAATAGCGTGTAGGGAGAATCAATGGGAGTACTGAATATATTCAGATTCAATATGCCTTTATTACTAATTATAGGTTTTATTCTCAGTTTAAAAATACTTCTTAGAACAGAGTCCGGTATTCCTTTCATAACAGGATTTACAGATAATAATAACGGGAAGTCGGGTTGCGATACTGTATCTGTTAAAATTGATCCCGGAATAAGGTCCCTATTTGAGTTTTTCAAGATTGGTATGGTAATAAACATATTTGTGGAAACAGGAATTACAGTAGACAGAAGCCTGGACCCTTTGTATGTTTTTAAGGACTTATCGGGTACTGAATTCACTTTGCTGTAAACATTAATCATGAAACTGTCTCTGTACTTATCCAAATCCCCTGGAATGGTTAAAGTAAGCTCCAGACCCTCAAGGAATGGATTTTTCATCAAAATAATACCTGTAAGATCGTACAAGTTAAATTCTGTGGATAGAACATCAGATTCTATTGTAATTATATTTTTAACAGAACCTCTTATATTATCAGCATATGGAGTGGTAAGAATGAGAATGAGTAATAAAACTAAAAATATTTTATTTTTCATCGTTTTTTCCTGCTATCATTAGAATTGGATCCTTTGCATGACCTCTTCCCAATATTTCAAAATGAAGATGAGGCCCAGTGGACATTCCTGTAGTACCTACTGTTCCTATAATCATACCCGATTGTACCTCCTGATTCAATTCAACAAAAATTTTATTTAAATGACAATAAACAGTTTCATAATTAGCTTCATGTTTTATGGTTATAAAATTACCATATACTTCATTATACCCCGTATTAAGTATTATTCCAGCTCTGGATGCTAGAATTTCGGTACCTAAAGGAGCTGCAATATCAATCCCATTGTGAAAATGTGGTTTTCCGGTGATTGGATTAATTCTTTCACCAAAAGGTGAAGTTATTATTCCGGTTGGGAGAGGGAATCGAAACATTATTCCAAGGAAAAAGGTTCTTTCAAGCTGATGAAACTTTTCTCCTGATAAAAAATAAAAATCACCGCCTTTTCCCCCTCTAATACTTAATTCCTGAGCTGAATCCATAGATCTCCAGGAGCGTATCATATATTCAATATCAGACACAGGTATTAATGGTACAAATATTCCAGGTCTATTTGGTATTAGAATTTCTGATCCTTCTTTAATTATTTGGGGTCGGCTGATACGATTCAGTGTGGTAATTGTTTCATAGGGCAAATTAAAATGTGCTGCCAAAGCAAAAATAGTAGAATCTTTTTCAAGTAAAACCCTATAAATCTGGAGAGGACGTAATTCTTTCCTCTGCTCAGAATTTTGATAAAAACTGCTGATGTCCTCTGTTAATTGTTTAAAAAGCAGATCGGATGAGTTCAGTTTTTCTATTAAGGGATACTGATTTAAAGCACATATAAAGGATGAAAACATTAGAAAGAAAATACTAACTAAAAATATGCGCATTTTTTCTAAAAATAAAAATATATGAGCCCAGGGCAAGGAGATATGCAAGTGATAGTATAATTGGTAAAACTAATAAACTTTTGGAAAAAAGAAAGAGTATTAAATAAAATAAAATTAGAAATATTAAAAATACTGACAATTTTTTTACTGGTATTAAAAAAATTTTGACTGTGCTGAGGCCTGAACTCTTTTTTAGTATAAACCACTTTTTTAATTTTTTGACAAAAGAAACTATTAGTAGTATTAGAAGCACAAATATTATCAAAAAACTGTATGTTTTACTGTATTTTGTTGCTGCGAACCAGATAGGAAAGGTTATAATAAAACTTACGGCTATAATCGAAATAATATATATTAAAAAAAGGAGAGAATTTTGAATTAACTTTTGATAGTTTAAAAGGACTGTTTGAATCCCTTTAATACTCTTATTTATTACCATTTTTTTCTTCCAGGGTAAGTCTTGTTTTTTTCCAAAGTTTTGCTTCATCATTTAAGTTTAAGCTGTTTGCAGTTTCTTCAAGTTTATAGAGAGTTTTAATAACCTCATTCGGGAGTTTTAGGGTTTCGTAGATTAAAACACTTTTTTGGAAATATATATATGCGTTTTCATATGATTTGAGATAATTATAAATTAAACCATATGCAAATAAATCCTTTGCAATTCCCGGACTGTTTTCACGTTTTTTATCAAGAGCCAAAGCTTCCTGAATATATAGAAGTGCGTCAGAATATTTAGTTTTTTTTGAATAAATTGAAGCAAGGGTATAGTTATTTGCTGCCGTTTCCTTGTATTTATCAAGTTTCTTATTAATTTTCAGTGCTCTGTTTACATTTATTTCAGCTTGTTCCAGATCACCATTTCTTTTGTAAACAATACCAATATTATGTAAAATTAGAGCTGCAGTTTCGCTTTTTTCAGGTTTATCAATCATATTTAATGCATCTGAAAAATTTTGCATAGCATTATCATACTTTTTTTCTGATAACAGGAGTTCTCCCAGATTATTTAGACTTTGAGCTATAATATCCTTATCATTCAAAAAAATTGCAATTTTTTTTGATTTATTATAGTAATTCCTGGATGATTCAATATCACCTGAAGCAAAGTACGTCTTACCTATAGAATTGTATGATGCAATTATTCCTCTATCATTATCTATGGAAATATTTGTTTTTAAGGAAAGAAAAAAGAAATCCAGGGCTTTTTCGTAATCCAGGTCGGCAAAAAACTTTGTTCCCAGCAGAGCATATTCTGCAGCTTTATTGTGTTTTTCATTTACTAATTGCAAATTAACATTTTTTAGAGATGAACACGATCCCAGAATTAGTAATGGAAATATAAATGAGGTAAAATATTTCATCATTAGAAATCCTCTTCTTCATGGTTCATAAATGTAGTAGGCTGATCAGTAACTGATGTAATACCGCCTCTAAGAAGAGGATTATTGGACAGTCCTTCCAAAACATCCTTACTCTTTGATATAGCTTCTCTACTGCCTTCAAGAAGAGTGGATATCTGAGGTTGTGTGTCGTTAATATATCTAACAAAAGCGGATAGTTCTTCCGTTGTTTTAGCTGCCTGCTCTACAATGATATTAAGTTTTTTATACAAAACATCATCATCATTTAAAAGTGTTGCAATGGAACCTTTAGGATCCAAAAGATGTGTAATGAGACCTTTTGTTTCTGTCAGTTCGGAACTCGTTATTTCCAAATTGGAAGTGATGCCAGTTGTGTTTGTAAGAACATCATTTACAGATATCATTGCATTGCTTATAGTTTTATTCAGCATTGTAACCATCTCTGCCACTTCTTTAATTATCTCACTTACCGGGCCTTCTGCAGATCCGTTTATATTAGATTTTGTAACTAATAACAGTTCATCCAAAGAATTCATAGTGGAATTTGTTGATCGGAGCAGAGGGCTTATCTGATTAATTATATTTACTATTGTATCATCCTCAGGTGGTATATTTACAAGTCCTTTTGCTATAAGATCCTGGCCTTCCTTGAAATCTGTAGATGGTATAAAGCTAAATTCAGGTATTATATCTGCAGCTTTCCCAGGGAGGAACAGCATCCCTCCACCGCCAATTCCTATTGGACTTATTGATAATTTCAAAACAGAATTTTTTCTTATTTTCTGTATATAGGTATCAAAAATGTGAAAGTTTATCTCAACATTGTTGTCATCCAGTAATTTGATCTTATCTACAGTTCCTATCTGAAAACCCTTTAATTTTATCGGCATGCCTATATTAAGGCCATTACCGGATTTAAAACTACTTTTATAGTTATAGTCCTTTGCAAACCATCTCTGATTAATACCCATCATAACCAGGATCAAAACCATGGAAACCAGAGCAATAATAATAAACAGCCCGACAATTTGATCTGCAAAACGTATTTGGAATTTCATAGTGATGCAATTCTATTTCAATTACTTACCCAGTGTCAAACCAAAATACTTAAAATTAGACTTTCAGTTCCAATTAATTAATAAATATACTTGAATAATATATTAGAAGCTGTCAAAAATTGCAGTAAGTTTTCTATACAGAATACTAACTTTTTTCCCATATACAGGATCCATATCTGACTTTATCTCATCGGCCATAACTTCCAGGCTGGATAAACTTTCCTCTACAGCACTGTATAATCCTTTTTTTGTCTTAAGCCAGTAGGTTCCTTTTTCATCAGTTTCCAGAGAGAGATATCCAAGAGTTTTTCCTTTTTTCTTTACCCTTACTATTCTAAGAATTTTATCAATATTATATGAAAAATCTTTTATTCCCGAGTTAATAGAAAAACTGCCCCCTGGTTTACTGTTCATTGCCAAATCCCTTTCAGGATTTATATGGGGGACTACTCTTATAATATTAACCATTCTATTGCCTGTTTCCAGTTCCATGTCCCTGAAAATAATTTTTCCTCTTACATTATTGTATATAGAAATGTCCTTTTGGGGAGTAGAGCTTACCATATCTCTGATCTGCTCCCAGGGCAGGACTGCAATTTTTTTCTTTCCCTTAAAGGGGATAAGTTCAAAGACCCTGTTATTTATTCTGATACTGTTTAAAATATCCTTTGTTTTCTTTTTTTGGTTATTGGAAATTTCTTTTTCCGGGACTAGTTTCAGCAGTTCAGGAGATATATCTTTAAGCCATTCTTTTTTAATTACAGATACCGATCTTGCGAACATACGGGATGTTTTTACTATTTCTCCTGCAACGATAAATTCCGGAGATTCCCGGAACATCACTGATCCGGGGTGTATATGTATTTTGGCTGCAGTCAGGCTGCTGTAAGCAGATCTACCTGATCGTATACATACAAATTGAATAAGTCCTGCGGAGATTGAACAAAGAAGATCTTTTTGTTTTCCTCCGGAACTAACAGGAATTCCCATATTTGAAATTATACTTTCAAGCTGGTCTTTTATACTTACAATCATATTCATTGTACGTGAATCCAGATAATAATCGTCACAAAAATATTTCTTTTTTTCGGAATCCAATATTGAGGTATAGCTTCTAAAAAGTTTAATATTTGATATAAAGTCGCCTGAAGGATCTCTAAAATGATGTTGAGCGTTTCTTGCTTCTATTTCCTCTCCCTGGGGAAGTAAAAATGGTGAGTGAGATGATAAAAATGCAGATACAATGAGAACCTCTTCAAGAACATCAGGATATTTCATTATGGATTCAACTATCATTTTGGAATGTCTGGGAAGTAATGGGAACTTAACCATCATTTTACCGGTTTTGGAAAGGCTGTTATCTGTATTTAAGGCTCCGAAAAGACGTAGTGTTTCTATTGCTCCTTCTATACCCGGTTTACCGGGTTTGGAGATAAAATCAAAGCTGTTGAAATCCCTGATTCCAAGATCTGCCATTTGAAGAACCACTTCAGAAAGATCAGTACGGAAAATTTCTTCAAGGGTAAACAAATCTCTCGAATCAAATTCTTTTTTTGAGAATAGCCTGTAACATGTTCCCGGACCTGTTCTTCCGGCTCTGCCTTTTCTTTGATTGGATGATGCTTTGGATACAGAACTTTCGATAAGTGATTCTGTGAAGGTACGGGGACTGTAAAAATTTATTTTTGCAAGTCCGGGATCAATAACTGTTCTTATCCCATCTATGGTAATGCTGGTTTCCGCAATATTTGTGGAAATTACAACCTTAATTTTACCGCGGGGAGTTTTTAAAAAAACTCTTTCCTGTTCTTCTTTGGAAAGCCTTCCATATAGGGGGATAATAAAAAGTTTTTTTGAAATTTTACTGCTTAAAAGCAAAGTAGCACATTCCTTAATTGCCCGTTCTCCGGGTAGAAAAATAAGAATATCTCCTTTATCTTTTTTTCTTACCTCATTATCAACAATATCTCCAATTTTGAGGAGCATGTTTTCATCTCTGTTCTCTGTAGATATATTTACATAAATTGTTTGAATTGGGAAAACTCTGGTTTCAATATGTACAATTGGTGCATTATCAAAGTATTCTGAAAAAATTTCACCATTTATAGTTGCAGATGAAATAATAACTTTTAAATCGTGTCTGATTTCAAGAATATTTTTAAGCAGTCCAAGTATAAAATCTATATTCAGACTTCTTTCATGGGCTTCATCCACCATAATAACTGAATATTTAGATAGAAGTTTATCAGCTTTCAATTCCTGAAGAAGTATTCCATCTGTCATAATTTTTATTTGAGTAAAAATATCTGTTGTATCTTCAAATCTCATTTTATAGGCTACAACATTTCTATCACTCTCTTTAAAACTGCTTTTTATAAATTCACATACAGATACTGTGGCAATTCGCCTGGGTTGGGTAATTCCTATAATACCTGAATTGCTGTAACCGGCTTCCTTTAGAATAATTGGTAATTGTGTTGTTTTTCCTGAACCAGTAGGGCTTTCAACAATTATAACCTGATTTTTTTCAAGTTTTTCAAGTATTTTGTCCTTCTGGACATAAACAGGAAGTAATTGCTCCATATTTTTTATTTCTCCAGTGATTCTTTAATTATCTTTATTGCTTTCTCCAGACTTATTTTGTCATAATTCTCTCTGGTTGAAATATTTTTTAGTGATACAGTTTTTGATTCCTGTTCTTCTTTACCATATATTACTGCAAATTTTATTCCTTTTTTTTCTGCATAACTAAATTGTTGACCTATCTTTTTGTTGTTAAGATAAACTTCACAGGATAAATCTGCTTCACGTATTTTTGAAGCAATAAAGTGCTTATTGCCTATAGTTGAATCACTTATATTTAATATAATTACGTCTGTTCCTGCTTTTGTATTATCTAAAATCCCAAGTTCTTCAAGTCCTGCCATCAAACGATCCAGCCCAATAGAAGAACCTACTCCGGGAAGTTCTGTTTTTGTATATATTGATGCAAGATTATTGTATCTGCCACCGGAACATACAGATCCCAGTCCCGGTAGATCATTCAGAAAGGTTTCGTATACAATCCCTGTATAATAATCCAGACCTCTTGTAATTGAAGGATCCAGAATAAAAAGATCTTCCATTCCAAGCTTTTTTATAGAGTTAAAAATTTCATTTAATCGTTCTGTCTCTTCAGATTCACCTCCGGAAAGAGATGTTATTTTTTTTAGAGTATCTTTAAAGCTTTTTTCAGGTTCTATAAATTCAAGTATTTTCGATGCAGCACCTGGCTCTATAAGATCTCCAAGGAGATCAGAAACCTTGTTTTTACCTATCTTACCCATTTTATCTACAATACGCATAATTTCTTCAGATTTAGCTGAAGCATTAATAACTGTAAGAAAGTTATTAAAAATGCCTCTGTGGGCAATTTTAAAAGAAATATTACTTATACCCATAGACTGAAATGATTTGTACATAACCTGAAGTATTTCAAAATCTGCAGAAGCATTATCAACCCCTACTATATCAAAATCACACTGCACAAATTCGCGGTATCTACCTCTTTGAGTATTTTCACCACGCCATACTTTATCAATATGATATCTTTTAAAAGGTAAAATTAATTCGTTTAAATGAGCTGCCATAAATCTGGCAAAGGGCACTGTGAGATCAAATCTCATTGCAACATCTCTTTTGCCATTGTCCTTAAATGAGTACAGTTGTTTATCAGTTTCTCCACCACCCTTACCCAGTAAAACATCCCGATACTCGAGAACTGGTGTATTAATCGGATCGAAACCAAAACTTTCAAATGTTTTTTCCAGTAATCTGATTGTTCTTTTCCTTTGTATTTCCTTATTGGGAAGAAAATCCCGAAAACCTTTCAGTACCTTAGGTTCAATTAGCACTTTGTTACCCCACTTGATTTTTCTATCTTACAATTTTATTATAGTAGACCGGAAAAGAATAAAAAATCAAGCGAGAATAAAATTGCTCAAAAGATATGCAACATCAGTTACTGGAAAAAGAGTAGCTATTGCGAGGATATATACAAAAGAAGAACACTGCATTGATAAATCTTTAATGGATAAAGATGCAGTAAAGATTACCAGGAAATTATCTTATTTCGGGTATGATGCTTATATAGTGGGTGGAGCTGTAAGAGATCTTCTGCTGAATAAAAAACCAAAAGATTTTGATATTTCGACTAATGCATTACCTGGACGAATAAAAAAAATATTTTGGAATGCAAGAATTATTGGAAGGCGCTTCCGTCTCGTTCATATGTATTTTCCAAATAAAATTATTGAAGTTTCAACCTTCAGATCACAATCAGAAGATAATGATAACAATGTATACGGTCAGATTGAAGATGATGTTAAACGAAGAGATTTTTCTATAAATGCACTTTATTACGACCCTGAAAAGGAATATATTATTGATTTTATTGATGCCTGGAAGGATATTCAGCATAAAAAAATAAGGTCACTAATCCCTCTTTCAAAGACATTTATTGAAGACCCTGTTAGAATGATCAGAGCTGTGAAATATGCCGGAACAACCGGATTCTCCCTTCAATCCCGATTAATCAGAAGCATAAAAAAATACAGTACGGAACTTAAAAGATGTTCATCTTCAAGAATGACAGAAGAGGTTCTGAAAATTCTCGCAACAGGTTTTTCCGCATCTGTTTTTAAAATGTTGTTAAAATATAATTTGTTAAGATACATGCTTCCTGAAATTAATTCACTGCTGGTTAGGAAGGGACATAATGAACATACTACTAAGTTTTTAAAGGACTTGATTTTACTCGATGAGGAAGTCCTTCTGAGAAATGAAAACCGAAAGGGCAGGATGATAGCAGCATTGGTATCTTCTTTTATTACTTTTCCGGATGAGTATGAAAATACAAGTTTTCTTTTTAGGGATTTATTCAAGGATATAAAGCGTCTTATAAGTCCTATAACTCCGCCTAATCAGGAAATTGAAATGGCTTTGGTAAAACTATTTAGAAATGAAGGTATCATACCTCCCAAAAATGCAATACGCCGAAGTAAACCCAAATATGATATTATCTATTCTAAAAAAAATCATGAAAAAAACAGGCACCAGCGTAGAATCTAAAGGGGTAATATAATTTATTACCCCTTTTGAGAAATTATTTATTTGCTTTTGTTTGTGTTTCTTTTGGATCACCAGAGTTTTTAACCGGTAGATCCGAGTTATTGGATATAGCAGCCAGAAGTTCGGAAGCTTTTGTATAGTATTCTCCTGAACTTATTTTGCTTAAGTAGAATACAGCATCTTCTGAATTATTATCTGCATATGAATTTACCCCTAAGGCATAATTAATCAGGTTTGGATTACCGCCTTTTTCTGTTGTAGTCCGGTAATAGTATTCTGCCATGGAGTAATCTTTTCTACTGTAGTTTATCAAACCCATATAATAGTATGGAATATAATTACTTTCGTTAATAATCATTGCTCTTATAAAAGTTCTTTCCGCTTCATCAAGGGAACCTTCCGAATAAGCTTTTATCCCATCCTGTACCAGTTCATTAAATGTTTTTACCGACCCGGCATAAAAATAAAAATCAGAAAGAAAGGTATTATTATCTGTCCATTTGAATGCTGATTTTATAACTGCTGTTTCATTTTCTTTTTTTTCGGCATCTGGTTTTAAAGCTGATAGTGAATCCCATAATACTCTATTGTACTCCCGATATTCCGAATTGATAAGAAAACTTACAAGTCCCCATGATTCTGCATAAAAAACATTAATTTTTTGATTTGCTGTTTCTGTATCAAGAGTTAAAAGTTCGGGAATTGAAAAAAGTTTTTGATTTAACGGATCTTTTTGGTCTGCTACTATATATTTTTTTAAAGTTACAGCCCAGTCAAGGTTTTCCTTGAAAGTAACAGTATTCTCTTTTTCATTATAAATGCTTTTTTCGAAATAAACAGCAAAGCCTTTTTGCATCCAGAGAGGCGGTTGTTTAATAAAACTTTTTAGAAACTGTACAAAGGCATGATGAATAAGAGTCCTTTTCATTTTATCAAGATCATCCATAACATATACAACAAGTTCGCTTTTTTTTATGTTTTTGTATTGAAGATAAACATAGGAACTGCTGGATTCTGAAATTATTGATCTAAGATAATCATCAAATCCTTTCTTTGTACTAAATATTCTAATTTGGAGTTTTGATTTCAGATCATTCTCATTAAAATGAAAAAACTGGTTGTACAATTTAAAATATTGATCCATGGCTGTAGCTACATATTCAGCATTATCTGTCCCGAGTTCCGAAAAAACTCTGTAATTATTACTTTCAGCCATTTCCATTGTCTGACTGAATACAGGCAGAATAAAGATAATTGAAATTAATGATAAGAAAACTATTTTTTTCATAACATACTCCCTTTTCCTACATTAAGTGCATCACAGGACTTTGTCAAATATTTTTACCTAAACTTTCTTTGTAATCAGCTTATCTATTGTAATACTAACCCTGTCAATAGTTACGCCTGCGTATCTTTCTATGCTTTCCATAATATATTCCTGAAGATTATGAATACTGCCGGACATTTGCACTCCCAGGGGTATATGAATGGCTATTTTTAACTTATAACCCCTTGTATCATTTTTAACCTGAATTTTTTTTACTGAAATAGTATCATCAAATTCATCTATACAATGGTTAACCATTTGTGCGATAGCAGATTCCGAAATTTCTATTTTACCTTTTTTTGCAAATTCCGGTCTTACAATTGCTTTTTCAAATACCTCACTTTTTCTGTGAAAAAGGATATTCTTTTTTACAAAAACCCATATTGTATCATATACAAATCTTGGATAAGTTCGGTGAATCTCAATAGCAGGTACAGGTATTACATGTTTTCCTTCGAGTTTTCTCGATTTCACTGCCATTGCTATTTCTTCTTTACTTGCAAGCTGTTCTATCTTGAGAATCTTTGTAGGAGATGGCAAATGTAATTGACTGGAAATTTTTCTAATCATCTTTTCAGAAGTACCCAGTATTAGAATTCTTTTAAATTTTTCTTTTTCCAGTGCTTTTATGACAGTATTTCTATGTTCATTGTTATCAAATACAGCTGTTTTAATTGCTCCCAGGTAAGATTTTGCTTTCTTAGCCGACTTTCCTGCGATAATTTTCTGATCCCGTATTAATAGTCCATCATCAATTATAAGTTCTATCCCGAATTTCTGTGCGACCAGTTTTGCTCTGAAACTTTTTCCTGTTCCGCTTTTTCCCACAAGAGCATACGTCTTTACACCCTTTACAAGCCAGTTTAAATGTCTTAAAAGTCTAATCATTTAACAATTATATACATTGTGTCATGCATATACAATAAGCCTGCTGTCATTAGATTTCTTCTTGACAAAGAGTTGTTCTGAATAGAGAATAGAACATCTTTTAATTATTATTGTACCCGGAATATGAAACTTTTAAATAATAAAATTATAATTGTCTCTTGCATTATACTTACAGTGATGTTGTATATTTTTCTTTCTATGTATATTAAATTTCCACTTTCCAGTATTAATTATAAAATATGGAAGGGATACTATACTTTAGCGTTACCAGAGGATGCTCCTGTCAGATCAATTGTAGAAGACTTGCAGGAAATTTCTGGCTGGGAAGTATTGTCTGAATACAATTCAAAAGTTAAGGTTTTTAATTATAATAATAATGTTTCTATTCCTGTATATAAACTTAAGGATTACTATGTTGAAGGTGATCCCTTATACGATCCCTTCCTGAAAAAACTACCTTTGCTTTTTATTGGTGAATCGCTATCAAAAAAAATTCATATTGTTTATATAAACTCAACTATGGCACCCAATATTTTTTATGGAAAAATTAATAAAATTATGAAACCATATGCCGTTAACTGGTTCCTTCCTGAAATTAAAAGACATCAGGAATTAACATCTTTTATTATTTTTGCTATGATAATATTATCCCTTTTCTTCTGGCATAAAGAACTGTGGCCGGTATTGGCTTCCGGTATATTCCCCTGGTTTCAGTTTCTGACGGGAACGGGTCTGACAGGTCTGGTAGTTTCCCTTATGTTTATTTTTTCCCTTGAACTTTTAGGGTCTCAGTTGTATTTCCCTTTTAAACACTATCTTAATCATGGTATACCGGATTCTCCTGATAAAAAAAAGTTATCAATATCAATATTTATAATTATCATCCCTTTCCTCTATGTTTTTGTGAATTTTACGGATATTTCGGCAATTATTTCTTTTTTTATAGCAGTTACGGCTAATTTGCTGGCAGTTATCTGTTATCTGCTTTTACTTACTTTCAAAAGAAGATTGCAGCAGCATAGAATATTTTTCCCTGTAAAAATAAAATATCATTTAAATAGATTTAAGCGAAAAGACATATACGTTTTTTCTTTACTGGCGGTATTTATGCTCATTTTACCGCTTCTTCAGCAGGATGACAAATTTATCAAAGATTTAAAACTTCCTGTACCAGTTAAAATAGAGGGGGTAAATGATTTTTCAACCGTTTCTATGGAGATATTAAACCGTCATTCTATTAATTCTGAGTTACCTAATCTGTCAGATTATATTTCCCATTTAAAGTTTTTAACTACATATCCCTATGGTTTTAATTATTCTTTTCCCCTAACTGATGCAAAAATTACAATTCCACAATTTATAAAGAGTGAAAATAATGTTTTAGAGAAAAATGTAAACATTTATATGTTTACAGATAGCTGGTATGAAAGTATAATGAACGACAGTTTAGGTTCAGATATTGTTAGATTGCTCCTTAGACAGGATTCTCCTGCTTTAGTAAGTTATCGATCCGGAATGGGAGTTGTTTTGACAGGAAAAGTTATGCAGAATCACTATTGGTTTTCCATTATTTTTCTTTTTGCATTTGGTTTCTGGTTAAATAATGTGCCTGTCTCAGGTTTACATTTGGTTAAAGAATTACTGTTAAGGAGAAAACAACAGGTAGTATGAAAGGATTAAAGACCTTCAAAAAGGGAGGAGTTCATCCTCCCGGGAATAAAAATTTATCAGAAGATAAAGAAATTAGAAATGCAGTTATCTCAGAATTATCGGTAGTGGCAATGTCTCAGCATTTGGGAAGTCCTGCTGAGGCTGTTGTTTCTCCTGGAGACACAGTCAGAGAAGGGATGCTTATTGGTAAGTCAACAGGATTTATATCCGGGAATATTCATTCTCCGGTTCCGGGAACAGTTAAAGAAATAACTGATATTTATTTACCCAATGGAATGACCTCCAAAGCTGTTGTTATTGAAATGGCAGGAGAGTTTGACCGCCTTGGAAAAGAATCTATTGAAACTGCCTGGGAACAGCTTTCTTCCAAAGAACTTATAGAAATAATTAGTTCAAATGGTATAGTTGGACTTGGTGGAGCTACTTTTCCTGCAAGTGTAAAATTCTCAATTCCAAGGGGAAAAAAAGTAGAATATCTTGTTATCAATGGTGTTGAATGTGAACCTTATCTGACAGCGGATCATCGTTTGATGCTTGAAAAGGCTGATCAGATAATAGAGGGTATTAAAATAATTGCAAGTATAATAAAGCCTGAAAAACTTGCAATTGGAATTGAAATAAATAAAGAAAATGCTATTTCCAGAATACAGGAAGCTGCGTTAAAAGCGGATCTTCCCCTGGAAGTTGTCGGATTGAAGGTCAAATATCCACAGGGGGATGAGAAGCAGTTGTTAAAAGCTGTAACTGGTAGGGAGGTTCCTTCCGGTGCACTTCCTCTGGAAATAGGCTGTGTTGTTTCCAATGTCGGTACAGTACATGCCATATATGAAGCTGTGGTACTTGGAAAACCCTTAATTGAAAGAGTGGTGACAGTTTCGGGTGGTGCGATCAGCAATCCCCAGAACCTAAAAGTTAGAATAGGCACACCAATCAGGAGTCTTATAGAGGAATGTGGTGGGTTTAAGAAAAATCCGGTTAAAGTGGTAGTTGGAGGGCCTATGATGGGTTTTACCATTTATGATCTGGATACTCCTGTAACAAAGGGAACCAGTGGTGTTCTGGCTCTAACGGCCAAAGAGGTCAGAGGTTCCGCTCAGACTGCATGTATTTCCTGTGGGAGGTGCATAGCTGCCTGTCCAATGGGATTAAACCCGACAACATTATTTAAATACATTGATCATTCAGATTATGTGAGTGCTGAAGAAATAGGTCTTATGGATTGCAAGGAATGCGGAAGCTGCGGCTATGTTTGTTTAGCCGGAATACCTTTGATTCAGGGTATGAGACTTGGTAAAAGGATGTTAAGAACTAAGAAGGTTAAATCATGAGTGATAATAATAATTTACTAATTGAGAGTTCACCTCAAATAAAGCAATTTGATTCCACCCAATCTGTAATGTGGTCTGTAAGTCTCTGTCTTCTTCCAGCTGGTGTATGGGGAGCATGGATTTTTGGACCACGGGTTATTGGTGTATTGGCAGCGTCAATTATTGCAGCACTTGTATCCGAAGCAGCAATGATGTATTTGGTAAAAAAAAATACATTAAAGGATGGCTCAGCCTTCCTGACTGGTTTATTAATAGGATTTAATATGCCTCCTGCTATCCCATACTATATCCCTGTTGTTGCATCTGTGTTTGCCATAGTTGTTGTTAAATGGACATATGGGGGGCTGGGTGGAAACTTTATGAATCCGGCTCTGGCAGGAAGGGTCTTTGTTTTTTTTTCATGGACCGGTCCCATGACGAAATGGACTATGCCACATTCTCTTGCTGCGGTGGATGCAGTTACTAAGGCAACTCCTTTGGGTTATGTAAAATCTGGTTTATTGGATTATACCGGATCTGCAAATGGACCTGCGCAATTTCTTGTTCAAAACGGTTACCCTCACACAGTTGCTGATACAGGGGTAACGTCCTGGTTGAATGCACATTTGGGATTACATTTATCCAATGGTTATGTTGATATGTTCCTGGGTAATATCCCCGGAAGTCTGGGAGAGGTATCGGTTTTATTATTACTTATTGGAAGCATTTATCTTTTTATACGGAAGATAATTACCTGGGAAATACCAGTATCCTATTTAGTAACATTCAGTCTTTTTATATGGGTTTTCGGTGGGACGCGCTTTGCTGACGGATCATATTTTTCCGGGGATATTTTATTTCATTTGTTTACCGGAGGAATAATTCTGGGAGCTTTTTATATGGCTACTGATATGGTTACCTCTCCTCAGACCCGAAAAGGAATGTTGATTTTTGGAAGTGGGGCAGGGTTTCTTACTTTCCTTATAAGAATATACGGTTCTTTCCCGGAAGGGGTTTCTCTGGCAATAATTTTAATGAATATCTTTGTGCCAATGATTAATAAATATACAAAATCCAAAAGGTTTGGAGTCGAAGAAAAGAAGGAAAGCAAATGAATGAGATCATTAAAATAGGAGGTAAACTTGCTGCTATATGTGCAATTGCTGCAATTTCTCTTGGTGTGGTAAATGCTGTTACAGATCCTGTAATAGTAGAGGCAAAAGCTGCAAGACTCCAAAATGCTCTTGAAAAACTTTCAGGAGGTCTCGATGTTGGTGAGTTTACTGAAATTAAGGATTCAGACTCTATTACCGGTTATTATCCCTTGTCCGGAACTTCCGGAATTGAAGCATATATAGTGAAGGTTGTTGCTTCCGGTTATGGTGGTGATATGAATATCCTTACCGGAATATCATTGAATGGAGAGATTTTATCAGTTGTATTAATGGAAAATGCCGAGACACCTGGTTTAGGAAAAGAAGCAGAGAATCCATCCTATATGAAAAAATATATAGGAACCGGAAACGGATTACCAATTCCCAGCAGTAAAACTCAGTTGTCTTCAGAGGATTCGGATGCTATTACAGGAGCAAGTATCACATTTATGGCTATCGGCAAAGCTTTAAATACTGCTGCTGATTTTGTTCTTAAAATGGAGGAGAGATAGTGCTTAAAGATTTTACAAAGGGTCTTATAAAAGAAAATCCTGTTTTTATTATTGTTTTAGGTTTATGCCCTGCTTTGGGTGTATCTACTAAGGTCAGTAATTCAATAGGTATGGGAGCCGGGGTTATTTTTGTTCTCCTTGGTTCAAATATTTTTGTATCTTTATTAAAAAACTTTATTCCGGAAAAGGTTCGAATACCTTCATATATTGTAATAATTGCTTCTTTTGTGACAATAGTCCAGATGCTTATGGAGGCATTTATACCTGCTCTGTATGATAGTCTTGGAGTTTATGTCCCTCTTATTGTAGTAAACTGTATTATTCTAGGCAGAGCAGAAGCATTTGCAAATAAAAATACAGTCAAGTCATCAATTTTGGACGCCCTTGGAATGGGTCTTGGATTTACACTTGCTTTATTATTGCTTTCACTGGTAAGGGAAGTTTTGGGTGCAGGTACAATAACTCTTTTCCCTGTTGGTAGTTTTTCAGGAGTCATTGAGATACCTGGACTTGTGGATTCTCCTGTAAGAGTTTTTGGGCTTGCTGCCGGGGCTTTACTGGTAATGGGCTTTTTAAAAGCACTGTTTAACTGGATTGGAGATTTGAGGAGAATAAAACAATGACCTACATAGGGATAATAATTACATTTGTATTTATAAACAACTTTATTCTTACACAGTTTTTAGGTTTATGTCCTTTCATTGGTGTGTCGAAAAATGTAGAATCAGCAACTGGAATGGGTATGGCTGTTACATTTGTTATGGCTCTTGCTTCAATTTCAACCTGGGTTATCCAGAATTATATTTTAATACCTCTACATATAGAATTTTTGCAGACTATAACTTTTATTCTTATAATTGCAGCTCTGGTTCAATTTGTGGAACTGGTTATTCAAAAAATATCTCCTGCTTTGTATAAGGCTCTAGGCATTTTTTTACCCTTAATTACTACAAATTGTGCTGTTCTTGGAATAGCACTAATAAATGTAAGAAACAATTACAATGCTTTGGAGAGTTTTGTTGCAGGTATAGCTGCCGGATTGGGGTTCCTCCTTGCTATTCTGCTGATGTCGACAATAAGAACAAAATTGGATTCAGAATGGGTTCCAAAACCTTTCAGGGGTATTCCAATAGCATTTATTACAGGTGGTCTAATGGCTCTGGCCTTCATGGCCTTTGATAATGCATTATTAAATAATCTAATTGGTTAGATTCAGGAGATCAAATGGTTTTTATTAAGATTTTTTACTCTTTTATTTCGATGACCCTTATGGGAGGGGCTCTTGGAATTGGTTTGGCAATAGCTGCAAAATTTTTAGCAGTCAAAAAAGATGAACGTGCTGCAAAAATTGAAGAAATCCTTCCCGGTGCCAATTGTGGTGCATGTGGATATCCCGGATGTTCAGGTTATGCAGAGGGCATTGTTAACAATGGTGCGGAAATTACACTGTGCAGTCCGGGAGGCTCGGAAGTAAGAGCTAAAATTGCAGAATTAATGGGTGTGGAAGTCGATGAGCCTGGTGAAAAAATGGTTGCACAGGTACATTGCAGGGGTAACAGGGATACTTCAACTTATACCTATAATTACAAAGGTTTAAACGATTGTAATGCAATGCAGGCTATGTATGGGGGTGACAAAGACTGTAAATATGGATGTCTCGCAGGTGGTAGTTGTATTAAAGTCTGCCCGGTGGATGCAATTGGTCGGGATGATAAGAACAGAATATGGGTTAATAAAGAACTTTGTATTAGCTGTGAAAAATGTGTGGATGTATGTCCAACCGGTGTTATGCAGATGATCCCGTACAGTGCAGATGTTATTGTGGGCTGTAATTCTCTTGATAAGGGAGGTAAGGTCAAAAAGTATTGCTCTGTAGGTTGTATAGGGTGTAAAATATGTGAAAAGAAATCTCCGGCGGGTGGTTTCGTTGTAGAAAATTTTCTGGCCACTATTAATTATGACATGAAAGGCCAACGAAGTGAAGCAATGAAAGCTTGTCCTGCAAAGTGTATAATATCAGCTGAGACTGCTGAACGGACAATAGAGGAAGTAAAGGAAATAAATAAAGTAGATGGATAGGATCAAACTGGTATTTGGTACCTATAACAGCAGTCCTGTTGGAAGTACTAATGATCAGTTGGAAGCAGCTTATAATAACTCTTACAGACCTTTTTTGAAGTTATTGTATTCCTATCCCAAAGTTAATGCTGCATTGCATTACTCGGGAGTACTTTTGGAGTGGTTTGTTGAAAAACATCCTGAAATTATATCTTTATTAAATGAAATGATTAAACGTAATCAGATAGAGATTATTGGTGGCCCCTTTTATAATCCCATTTTGGCAATAATTCCCAATAAAGATCGTATTAGTCAGATCGAGTATCTTACTACTTTTATACGAAAGTATTTTGGTAAAAGAACCAGGGGATGCTGGATTCCGGAGAAAATCTGGGAGCCGACTTTAAGTTCCAATATTAAAACCAGTGGTATGGAGTATACCTTTCTTGATGAGAGCCTTTTCAGAGAAGCAGGAATTGACAGTAATTCCGTTAACAGAGTTTTTATAACTGAAGACCAGGGCAAATATATTCATGTATTTCCAATAAATAAAAGTTTTTCTGAAGATTTTATTAAGCCGGAAGAAATTGTTGGTAAATTAATAAAAGCTGCTGATATAGACAGTCCTGATGTTTATACCATGATGATAGATGGAAGTATAAATAATAACAGTTCCAATTATCAGACCGATGGATGGTATGATCACTTATTTACTCTTTTAACAGAAAATAGAAGGAAAATACAAACCCTGAATCCCGGAAGGTATATTCGTACACTGGGTTCTGTTAAAAAAATATACTTTCCATGTACCTCAAAGGACAGATATTTTAGACAAAATTTTACAAAATATTCAGAAAGTAATCTTCTATACTCGAAAATGATGTATATGCATAATATTGCAAGCCAGGTTAAAAGAGATAAAGTTAGAAAAAAAAATGCCAGAGAAGAAATAATGATGAGTCAATGCAATGCAGCATTTTGGCATAATAATACGCCTGGAATATATTGTAATATATTGAGAAAAACCGCTTATAAACATTTAATTAATTCTGAGAAAAGTACCAGAGAAAAAGGTATTTTTACCACTTCCTTAAGTTCAAATGATTTTGATTTTGATGGTTCTGATGAGTATATTTATCAGGGACAGTATATTAATGCTTATGTTCATAAAAAAGGCGGTGTTCTTTTTGAACTGGATTATTTACCTAAATCCTGGAATTACCTGGACACAATGGCAAGATATAGGGAAAAGTATCATACAAAAGAAAATGAACTAAATGGCTTTGACTGGTATACCCGACATGCATTTATTGATCATTTTCTTGAAGACAGCTGTACTGTGGAAACGTTTTCAAGTATGAACTTTAAAGAATTAGGTTCATTTGTTGATTCAGATTATTCTCTTACAGATCTTGACCGTGAGAGAAAAACTCTTTCCCTTAATAATAAGGGATATGTTAAAATAAAAAATAAGAAAAAAAATTTAAAAATTATAAAGATATACGATTTTAAAATGAATTCAATTCAGGTGAAATATAGTCTACAAAATCTCTCTGATACTATCATGATAACAAATTTTGCATCAGAATTAAATTTGTCCCTTAGTAAATTGGAAAATAAGCTGGTTATTAAGACAAATGCCAATGAAAAAGTAGTCAAAGAGAATTTGTTAAGTACGGATATAAAATTCAGCGAATCAGAAAACATAAGAGAAATTAATATTCATGAAGCAAAAAAGAAGAAAGTAACTATTTCAATTACAGGATCAAAAAAGTTTTCACTTTGGGAGTTCCCTGTTGTAACCATGACAAAAATACTAGACAAAATTGAACCTGTGTATCAATCCAGTTGTTTTTTACTTAAGTGGCCGATTAGTATAGAACCTTCCAAAGAATGGAAAGTGTCTGTAATTATAAAGCTTGAGAAAAATAATTAAAAATCCGGTTTATGTAAATAGTTTAGAAGGGTATCGATCCATGGTTTAGTCTCAAGTCCCGGAGTTTCCCGCACAAGAGTAAATTCCATAAAAGATTCCCTGTATTTAGCCAGGAAAAATAACACCTGGGCTCTATAAAAATGTGCTTTTATTTTGATTTTTTCTGAATGCTCTACACTTAGAAAGTTTGTAATAAGATCATATGCATGTGTCCAGTTTTGCTCTTTAAAATCGCTTTCAAGAATTCGTTTCAGCTGATATTCTTCACTGTTTTGTGACGTCACAAGGTCTTCAGGATTAATTACAGGCGTTAGCTCAGGTAAAGTGTCCTTAAAGGTATTGTTTAGAATTTCTGTAACTATTTGGTTTGATTTAGTGCTTAGCACATACTTTACCGGAAGTTCAGAGGGTGAATCCAACAATAGTTTTCCTGTTTCTATATTGGATTTAAGATCCAGTAATGGTAGAGCCTGCTCTCTCTGAGTAACTTTAGAAATAGCTTCAGTAAAATGTAAGCTATTAGTGTTTATTAGCGATTCCCCTTTATCTTCACTAAAACCCGGAGATATAAGAAAGCTAAAAATTAGAAATAAAATGATTGTTTTTTTCATTACTTTAAAAATATCGGTTAAAATCATTTTCTGCAAGAGTGTTTTGAAGTTAAAAAGGGAAAATAGGTTATATTTAGGGTTTGACAGAAAAAATACTTCTTAATATTATGTGCTTATGTTTGTGTCTGTTGTATGTGAAATATCAAATGATGATCATAAAATTGCTGTAAAACATCTTCTTTTTGAATATGGATTTAAACCTGTCTTTGAGATGCTTTATGAATCAACTACAATAAAAGAAAGAGAGTTGGCACGACTTAAAAGGGATATAGATAGACGTACTGATTCATATGATTCAGTACGTATTTATCAATATCCTATAGATGGTGTATTAGTAATTACAACTTTAAGCAACAAAAGATGGCGCAGGTTAAGTTTAAAATAATAGGGAGAATAGATATGCTTTTAGATTTGGAAAGTGAAATAAATTCATTAAAATTACGACTTTATGAAACATGGAGGCGTCTTTGACCCGGAATCTCTAAAGGATTCAATTGCTTTATTGGAAAAAGAGTCTTTTGCAGAAGGTTTTTGGAATGATAGAGAAAATTCTGAAAAAATAATGGGAAAGCTCAATATATTAAAAAGAAAACTTAGCCCATGGCAGAAACTAATATCACAGTTTGAGGATATGAGTGAGCTATTTCAGCTTGCCAAAGAAGAGAAGGATGAATCATTTACAAAGGATATTGAAGAAACGCTTAGTTCACTTAAAAACAGATATGAAGAGCTTGAAATTCTTCAACTTTTAAGTGGTAAATATGATTCAAAGAGTGCTTTTTTAACAATTCATTCAGGTGCTGGCGGTACTGAAGCTTGTGATTGGGTTAACATGCTTCTTCGAATGTATACAAGGTGGGCTGAAACCCATAACTTTAAAGTTGGAATTATAGATTTACAGGAAGCGGAAGGTGGTGTTAAATCTGTTACTATTCAGTTGACTGGAGAATTTGCTTTTGGTTATCTTCAGGGAGAAACAGGAGTTCACCGTTTGGTTCGTATATCGCCATTTGATTCCGGGGCAAGAAGACATACTACATTTGCATCTGTTTATTGTTCTCCGGTAATTGATGATGAAATTGAGTTTGAAATAAAACCTGACGATATTAGAGTGGATACATATAGAGCATCAGGAGCAGGTGGACAGCATGTTAATAAGACCGATTCTGCAGTTCGTATTACACATTTGGATACGGGAATTGTCGTTCAATGCCAGAATGAGAGAAGTCAGCATAAAAATAAAGCTTTGGCTATGAAAGTTTTAAAAAGCCGTCTCTTTGATTATTATACAGATGAGCAGGAGAAAGAACAGGAGAAAAATGCAAAGGAAAAAAAGGATATTTCCTGGGGTAATCAAATTAGATCTTATGTTTTTCAACCCTATAGCATGATTAAGGATCATAGAACAAAATTTGAGGTGGGAAATGTTCAATCTGTTATGGATGGAAAAATTGATAAATTTATTGAATCCTATCTAAAATGGAATTGGTCCGGCATGTAATGGAATCAATAAAAGTTGTTTTGGCGGATGATCTTTCCTTTATGCGGGATGTAATACGGAATATGATAAAAGATACAAATATCCGTATTATTGGTGAAGCGGAAAATGGAGCAGAAGCTGTAAAATTGTACAAAAATCTGAATCCTGATATAGTTTTAATGGATATAACAATGCCGGTAATGGATGGTCTGGAATCCCTCAGTTTAATAAAAGAATATGATCCGGGAGCAAGGGTTATAATGTGTTCAGCCCTTGGGCAGCAAAAATATATTATAAAAGCAATACAATTCGGTGCAAGAGATTTTATTCTTAAGCCATTTATTCCTGAACGAATAATTTCTGCGATTACTAAAGCAGCGGGAATAAATGTTTAGCAAATTTATTTTATTATTTTTATGTTTTAATTCTATTTTTATTTTTTCAGAAGGGTCAGATACTTATAATGTTACATTTGAACCTCTTGAATTGAAAAATATAGATGAAAGTTATTCTCATTTAAGTTTTAGCTATCCTGGATTACTGCTTTCGAAACTTAAGAATGCACAAATCCACCGTTTTTCTGAAGAAGAGCGGAGAGTTCTTAAACAACAGAGTCTAAAAGAGCTTCGAAATAAATATTTGCTTACACTTTCCGGGCTGATAGCCCGGCATGACCGACTTATTTTTTCCAGTGATTATAGTGTTTCTGAATATATGCTTTTAGGTGAAGATGTTAAAAAACAGAGAGAGTTAATAGCTGAAATGGATGAGAGTGCTGTTTCTGAAACCGATTTTAATATTCCTATTTACTTTAACAGTATAAGTATTCCTGGGAGTGAAACCGGACAGTCAGAGGATAATCATCCTTTACCAGCAGATTTGATTATTAGAGGATCCATAGAAAAACTTGATGACTGGGTTTATACTCAGTTTTGGGTAAAAAATATTATTCTTAATACTCTCGAGCCTGTTTATGAATCTGCAGGCAGTATTGATAATCTGAAAGACCAAATACCTGAAATTTGTTCCAGGTTGAAGACAATTATCCTTGGTCGCCCCTGGTCAGCAATTCAATTTAATTTAACACCAGAAGATTCTATTGTTCGGATCAAAAATAGCAAAGCATTGACAGTAAGCGAGAAGCCCGGTTTTTATTTTCCAGGGAGCTATAGTATCGAAATAAGTAAACCCGGATATATATCTAAAGAGATAAGTACTGAAATAATTGCAAACGAAACTAAAATTATTGATGTTAAATTGGAAAAAATGAAAAAAACTATTATTTCCCTGCAAACTTTTCCTTCAGGAGCAGATCTCTATTCAGGGTCAATCTGGTTAGGGAAAACTCCTTTATTATTAGAAAATCCACCTACTCCATCCTTGTTTACTTTAAAACTGGAGGGTTATAATGACAGTAAATATATTTTTAAAAGTAAAGATGACAGAGATATTAGAATTTTTTTACATACAGATTTAATAAGTAAAGAAAAAATTATACAAAGAAATCGAAATCAATTTTATAAATCCTTTACTTATTTCCTTGTCTCTCTGCCAATTTCCATTGTAAGTTATGGTTTAAGCTCCGATTATGGATATGCATATAATAGAGAAGTATTAAATACATTTACATCTTCAGAAGCTGATAGACTGATGCAGATCTCAACAACATGGTATAATGTTTATCTAAGTTCAGTTTTTATAAATATAACATTATTTGTAAATACATTTTTTGATTTACTTGATTATATAAAAAGTAATAATGATCTATAATATTTTCAGGAGTAATATGTGGCAGGAATTAGTTTAGGAACCAGATTACGCAATCTTTTTACAGTAGAAAAATTATCAGAAGGTTTTTTTGATGATCTTGAGGATTTGCTGATAGAAGGAGATCTTGGAGCAAAATCTGTAATAGAAATCATTGGTAAATTAAAATCAAAAATGAAAACACAGAAAGTAAAATCAGAATCTGATTTTATAACAATTTTAAGAGATTATCTTTCCGACAACATAGTAAGTGGAAGTTACGAACCGGAATTAGAGGAACTAAATATAGTTTTAGTCCTGGGAGTAAATGGTGTAGGAAAGACGACTTCAATAGCCAAACTGGCCACATATTTAAAAAATGAATATGGTATTGAAAGCATTCTTTCTGCAGGAGATACTTTTAGAGCTGCCGCAATAGATCAATTGATTTTTCATGGTAACAAATTGGGAATGAGAGTCGTTCATCAGCAGCATGGTGCTGATCCGGGTGCTGTTATTTATGACACTATAGATAGTGCTCTTTCCAGAGGTGATAAAATGATTATTGCTGATACTGCAGGACGAATGCACAATAAAGATAACCTTGTTAAGGAATTAAAAAAAATTGATAAGATTATTTGTAATAAAATTCCGGAAAACAGATATAAAAAAATTCTTGTAATTGATGCAACTACTGGTCAAAATGGATTACGTCAGGCTGAATCTTTTCATGAAGCTGTGGGTTTGGATGGAATAATACTGGCAAAATATGATTCTTCTTCAAAAGGCGGTGTAGTTGTCTCCATATGTAGAGATCTTAAAGTGCCCGTGTTGTTCTTAGGAACTGGTGAAACTTATTCAGATTTGGTGAAATTTGATAAGGAACTATTTTTAAATAATCTATTGGGTAGTAAATAAATAGATAATGAAATACTGGTTTACCAATGTTTTTGTATATATATTTTTATTAATTTCTTCAGTATTATTCGGGCAGGATTTCTACAGATCTAATAGTATCGGCATGGTATTTGAAAAGATATCATCTTTCAGGCTTGATGATTATGACTGGACTATAAAAATATCCGGTGATGGTTCGGCAGAGTTAAGGTCACTATATCATAGAGGTGATGAAGTGAAGAAACTTGAATATATAAGAGAAGGAAGCAATTTGACTATTAATGAATATGTTTCAGATGGATTGGTTCATATGGAGCATATTGAAAATGGTTTAATACTGTTTGAAAAATATTTTAATGATAACGGTAAAGTTGGGAAGTATGAATATGAATGGAATAACGACAGGCAAATATACCGGATAGTGTATACCGAAAATGAACATCTTGTATATACAGATGTTTTTGTTATCGATGTAAAAGGTAGACTCCAACAAATACGACGCTTGTATGATACAGGAAATCAACAGCTTGCCGGTTTTTCCTATACAAATGATGTTGTGACCACTGGATGGTATGGGAAAAATAAAGACTTTTTATTATACAGATATAGTAATGGTAAAATTGTAGAAATAGATACCTGGTCAAGTGGGGTTCTAAGTAGTACGGTAAAATTTATTTTTTCTGAATCAGGTAAAACTGTGATAGATAATGATATTATTATAGATAAAACAACTGTAAAAATATATGATTCAAGTGAAAATATATTGTCTGAAGAGATAAGGAACGGCAATAGTTATGAAAAAACTATATTTTCATATGATAATAATCTATTAATTCAAAAAAAAATATCTTCTTCCGGTTTAAGAAAGGAATATAATTATGAATATTACGATGATAAAAGTTTGAAACTTGAAAAAGTATTAAAGGATAATATGCTGTTTAAAGAGATATTTTACGAAAACGAAGATAAAACTAAGGAAAAAATATACAAAAATGGAAACCTGGTTCTTATAATAACTTATGAAAATGAGGTAAAAATTAACGAAGAGTATATTCAATGAAGAACATCAGGTGGATATTTTTTACATCTTTCCGATATTTGAGGAATAGAAAAGCTACAAAAAGGATTGGACCGGCAGCTTTGTCAATTGCAGGTATTTCAATTGGAGTTATGGCTCTGGTATCAGTTTTAGGTATTATGAACGGACTTCAGCTTGGTTTTATAGAGGATATTATAAATATAAATTCTTTTCATATAAGGGTTTATAGTAATCAGATTGAGCCAGACCCAGATACTTTGAATATATTAAAAAATATTGATGGTATAAAATCGGTTTTACCTTTTATTGATATTCAGACCCTTATCAAAGGTGCATATTCAGATTATGAAGCTGTAAATATACGTGCAATACCTGAAAATTTAGGAGACTATGATCCTGCTATGGCAAATCAGCTGAATTTAAAGTCTGGTGATATTGAATTAACAAGTAGTAATTCAATAATTATAGGAACTCAACTTGCTGCATGTCTTGGAAGTAATTTAAATGATAATATATCTCTGGTATCTATGGGAGGTTCAGGTTTTAAAAATTTAAAGCCTTTTGATAAGGAATTTAAGGTAACAGGTTTATTCCAAAGCGGATATTATAATTTTGACAGATCAATGGGGTTTACAAATATAAATATGTCCAGGTCTCTTGCTTCGGGAAAGGAAAATGTAATATATGGAGTCAAGCTTGAAAATCAGTACCGGGATAGAGATATTGCTTTGCTTATAAAAGAACAGCTTGGAAAAGAATATGAAGTTGTAAGTTGGCGGGATTTTAATTCGTCCTTTTTTGGTGCCCTCCGAACCGAAAAAAATGCAATGATGCTCGTTATAGGCTTGATTTTTGTTGTTGTAGGTGTAAATATAAAACATTCTCTCGAAAGGTCTTTAGTCGAAAAAAAAGAAGAGATTGCCATTTTAATGTCACTTGGCGCAAATCCAGGGTCTGTTAAAATTATTTTTATTATCGAGGGTTTTTTAATTGGCTTTTCCGGTGCTGTTAGTGGGTTGGTTCTTGGACTGTTAATAACAGAGAATATTAATTCTATTTTTTCCGGGATTAGTTCTTTAATAACTTATATTGAATCAATTTTTCGGTTAATCTTTCTACCCTTAAAAGGTAATTCTACAGATGCTTTTTCTCTTTTCTCAGCAGATAATTTTTATATTACGGAGCTTCCGGTCAGAATTATCTATTCTGAAGTACTTCTTGTTTTCCTGTTTGCCGTATTAACTTCAACTTTAGCAGCTTATTCTGCATCAGAGATTATTTCCAGATATAAGCCTTCGGAGGTTCTTAGAAATGAGTAACATAGTTATTGAAAATTTATATAAATCATACAATACCGGAACAGAGAACCTGGTGATTCTAAAAAATTTGAATCTGACAGTTGAACCAAATACCAGGGTAATACTTACCGGAAGCAGTGGTAGTGGTAAAAGTACTCTTTTGAATTTAATTTCAGGGATGGATAACCTAAGCAGTGGAAAAATAATGGTTGATAATTATAATGTTCATAAAATGGATGAGAGTGCTTTATCTTCTTTCAGGGCTTCAAGTATTGGACTTATTTTTCAATTTCATTATCTTTTAAAAGATTTCACAGCAATTGAAAATGTAATGATGCCTGCTTATATGACAGGAATGCCAAAAATTGAAGCTTTAGCGAAAGCCAGGGAATTGATTGTTGAAGTTGGCCTTGAGACTCGAATGAACCATCTCCCTTCACAGCTTTCAGGAGGTGAAAAACAAAGAGTTGCAGTTGTCCGGTCGATGATAAATAATCCCGGAATTATACTTGCAGATGAACCAACAGGTAATCTGGATGAAGCTAACTCAAGAAAAATTGAGGAAATTCTGTTTGAGCTTGTAAAAAATCATGGTAAAACTCTATTACTGGTTACCCATGATAATAGTCTGGCGACCAGGGGTGACAGACATCTAAAGCTGGAAAATGGAATTCTGGCTGAACTATGATATCCAGTCGTTCATTTTTTTTAGCAGCAAAATTATTATCAGGAAAAAGGAATATATTAAAAAAGCGCAATATTTTGGGAGCAGTTTTGGGAATCGGCCTGTCTCTTATCCCTCTAATAGTTGTTTTAGAAATTTCCAGCGGGATGATTGAGGGAATCACAGAACGATATATGGAGATTGGTTCTTATCATTTACAGATAAAACCTTTTTTTAATATGGATCAGGATAAACAGGACAGCACTATTCAAATTATTAAGTCATTAAAAGATGTTAAATCCGTTTTCCCTGTAGTAAATGGAGTTGGCCTTGCATATTCTGAAAATGGTCGTACTGGTATTAGTTTTAAGGCTCTTCCTGAGGATTATTTAGAAATTGATAAGTCCGCAGCAAAATTTATAAAAATTGAATCCGGTAAGTTTAAACTTGATACCAATGATTCTGCGATGCTGAGTTCAGAGGTTGCCCGAATTTTGGATGTTGTTCCCGGTGATAGGATTAAAATTCTTACTGCAAGGAAGATTCCCGGGAGACGTCCTGTCTTAAAGCCTTCATATTTAACTGTAAATGGTATTTTTTCCACAGGTTACTATGAGCTGGATGCTCTTAGTATTTATATTAATATTGATAAAGGTAAAAAATTGTTTACAGATAAAAATAGTTTGATTATAGGGGTAAAACTTTTTAATCCTTTTGAAAATATTAAGGAAAAAACGAAAGAGGTTCGTAATATTCTTGGAACAGGATATTCTGTTCATAATTGGTACAATCTGGAACAATCCATGATTGATAGTTTTAATACGACCAGGACTATACTTTTATTTATTACGATACTGATAGTAATAGTTGCAGCAATGAATATATCTTCTGCAATTGTGATGCTTGTTATGGAAAAGGAAGAGGCTATCGCTATGTTGAAAAGTACAGGTGTTCCTTCTGCATTGATTACACGGACTTTTGTTTATATGGGGTTTATAATTGGAATATCAGGAACGTTTATAGGGTTGGTTTTAGGTTTATTAGCAGCTATTAATATAAATGGAATTATTCATTTAAGTGAAGCCGTAATCAATAAGTTTTACTACTATATTCAAATTTTACTTTCTCCTCTTTTAATATTGAAAGAGAGAAACCTTGTTATTATAGATACAGCATACTATTTAGATAAGATTCCGATTAAACTTAATTTGATTAATATTCTTCTTATTTCAACGTTAACAATCCTGCTTTCTGTTTTTGCAGCTTATATCCCGGCAAAAAGGGCTGGGAAATTAAAACCCATGGATATTCTCAGAAAGCATTAAATATAAACCAGACAGAGTCCCTATTTTAAACAGGTATTGTATTAAAAAACTTTGCAGTACCTCATTAGTTGAGAATTATTTTCTTTTCTATGTGAATACTAAAACAAAAAAAAGCCGGTGGATATAATCCAGCCGGCTTTTGTATTTCATGGATTTTTCTTAACCCTTGTAATCACCAGGTTTAATAACATCTCCATATTTTTTCATTATGCTGTTAATTCTTGTAATAGTATCATCCCATTTTTGTAAAATATATTTTGGTGTATTGGTATCCATTTTTGTAAAGAATGCCTTTGATCTTTCCAGTTTTGCAACCCAGTTGCTGCATCGGAAACTAAATTGATAAGTGTACTCTTCTTTAGTGTAGTCCTCATCTAAAAATTTCTTAAAAAGTTTTTTCACATCCTCATACATTGGTATTTTACCCATGGGTGTATCTATGGCTTCGTATTCATTGTGAATTCTTCCTTCTGCCCAATGCAGCCAAACCTTTTTTGCCAGTTTGCTGTTGCAAAAATTGCCTTTTTCATCTTTTAAAAAATAGTTTGTAGAGAAAATTTTTGGTGGATTTTTCATGCCCTTAACAAAGTTAACATTATTATCCGTGTATTCTCCAAGAGGGTAGGAAACAAAATCCATATTTGCCATAGGGGAAGGATTCCTTACCCCTTCTGCCCCAAGGGTAGCAGATGTAGTTTCTGATTCCAAAGTACAGGCTTTAAGAAGAATACCATCCTCCCAGCTTGCAGATTCTTCTACAGGAACAGTAATATCAGAATCACGGCCTCCGTATAGAACTCCCTGAACTTTAACACCCTTTGTATCTTCGAAACCTGCCTTATCAAAGTTTTCAAGATAATCCAGTCTCATTGTGTATCTGGCATTTCCATGGGCTATCCCAATTTCATTTCCTGCTGCATCTTTTTTACCTTTATACCAGTCTTTTCCTGAGTGATTATTCCCTTTGTCCGGTGTGTCAAGTCCGCTCCCCAGCCAGTATGGATTGTTATCAGGTCCCTGCAGTACATTGGAGAAAATAAGTTCCTGTGGTATCATGAGGTTTTTAAATATTACAGGATCATCTTTGTCATTTACATCTTTAATAATACCGAAAATTCCCTGTTCTACATTTACTGCCCTGAACTCACCATCAATATTTCTAAAATATGCAATATCATCACCAACTACTTCCTCTCCTGGAATCATAGCTGTAGAAGTTTTCCCACAGGCAGAGGGGTAAGCACCGGTAAAATATGTTCTTCTACCTTTATCTTCATTGATACATGCCATAACAAACATATGTTCGCATAACCAACCTTCCTGACCGGACTTATTGATTGCAAGGCGCATGGAATGTTTTTTTAGTCCAATAGAGTTTCCGGCATACTGATCATTCATGGAGTAAACAATGTTATTTTGGGTATCCATGTATATTCTTCTTTTGTCCAGATCTACACTGCAGCCTCTTTCATCGAGTTTACCGGCAGAATGAATAAATTGAAAAAATTCACTGTTGTTTCCCATAGCTTTAAAGTGGGAGTAAGCTGGTCTGTATAAAATAGCTTCTGAATGTGCAACATACCACGAATCTGTAAACTGTACACATGGCATTGTAAATTCACTATGAGCAGGGCCTTCGCAGTAGAACTTTACAACTGCATCTTTTCCCTTCATTATATCTTTGGCAATTCCCATTACCTCAGCTTTCCCTTCTTCATATTCTATTGAATTCAAAGATTTCATCTTTTCAAGGTTTTCTTTGTAAACGAGATATTTTGTGTTCTTTTTATCTCTTGCCTGGTCACCGTAACTGTCCCAGTGGATGGTCTGACCTTCTTTAGCCAGTTTAAATTCTTCCTTTTTATCTAATGCCATTTTTCTTATATAAGCTTCATCTTCCTTACTGTCATTACATACATAAACAGTATCCGGATTACAATGTTCTGCAAACTCACCAATGAAATCCATTACCTTATCATTTCCAAGTACTGCAAGTCTATTAAAACTCTCTTCACTCATTTTTGCTTTTAGCAAAGAATCGTATTTTCCCATTTCAGGCTCCTTAAATTCTATTATTATTAGCTAATCATATATTTTAAATCAAATTGGTGCAATATTTATACTTCTTTTATTTAAAGTATTGTTATATATTCTAAATTTAAGGCATAATTTTCAGTTTATTTAAATAGATAAAAGATTATGCTATTATTAAGTTACGGAGGTATGTCATGGAAAAATATGTAGAACTCAAAGGAAGCAAAGGTATATTGAGAGGTATGCTTCATATACCTAATGATGTAAAGAATAAAAAGTGTCCTGGTGTAATACTCTATCATGGGTTTAGTGGTGATAGAAGAGAACCAGGATACATGTTTGTTAGGTTTTCCCGACTTCTTGCAAGTCAGGGCATTGCCAGTGTCCGTTTCGATTTCTATGGGAGTGGAGAAAGTGACGGCAGTTTTGAAGATATGACCTTTTCCGGTGAAGCAGAGGATGCTTCTCTAATTTTAGATTATTTTAAATCCTGTGTGGAGATTGATGAAACTAAAATAATTCTTCTTGGTTTGAGTATGGGAGGATCCCTGGCGGGATATATTGCCGGGCAACGGTCTTCTGAAGTTAATGGCCTTGTCTTATGGTCTGCAGCAGGAGAGATGCGGCTTATAATAGATTCCAGGGAAAAACAACTACAAACCGGTGAAATTACAGGAAATGTAATGGATATTGACGGCCTTTTATTGGGTGAAGACTTTATAAATGATATTCGCTCTGTAAAAATATTAGAAACAACGGCAGGATATAAGGAAAAAGTTCTTATAGTTCACGGTACTGGAGATACTGTTGTTCCTGTAGCTGTTTCTGATGTCTATTTGGATCTTTTTGGAAGTAGGGCAAAGCGGGTTCTTATAGATAATGCGGATCATACCTTTAGGGGAATTCCCTGGATTGATGAACTTTTTAAAGTATCCTTATCATTTATAAAAACGAGGATTAATAAATGAATTACACAATAGATGAACTTATTTCAGCAAAAGAGGTAAAGGCAAGAGTAAAAGAGCTGGGATCTGAGATTGAAAAAGACTATAGAAATAAAGGTGATATTATTTTGGTTGGGCTTTTAAGGGGTTCTGTTGTATTTCTTGCTGATCTAGCAAGGGAAATAGATCTGGAGGCTAAAATAGATTTTATGGTTGTTTCCAGTTATGGGAATGAGATGGAATCTTCCAGAGAAGTAAGAATTAATAAGGATCTTGAAGAGGATATAAAAGATAAGAATGTAATAATTGTTGAAGATATTATTGATACAGGCTATACCCTCGAAAAAGTAAAAGACTACCTTAATTTAAAATCTCCATCGTCACTGGAAATATGTACCCTTCTTGATAAACCGGAGAGAAGGGAAGTAACTGTCGATGTTAAATATGTAGGTTTTGAAATACCTGATGTTTTTGTAATAGGATATGGAATTGACTATGCTCAGAAGCACAGGAATTTACCATATATCGGGAAGGTAATCATGAATAGTAAAAATGATTAATAAAAACTTATGATATAAAAAAAGCTGTCCTTTTTAAAGGACAGCTTTTAAAATTTAAAGATAAGGATATTTTAACCCATATCACCCATAGGATTGCTTCCAGCGGTTTGTTTTCTAAGAGATCTAGGAAGAACAATATTTAAAAAGATAGCAGTTAGACCACCAGTAGTAATTGCAGAACCAAAAATCTGTTTAACAATAGAAGGTGCATGACTTAGTACTTCCGGTCTAAAAGCTACCCCCATACCAAGGCCAAAAGAGATTGCCATAATTATAACACCTCTTCTGTCTATAATGTTACTTGCAATAATTCTAATACCCGAAGCTGCAACTGTACCAAACATAATAATTGTTGCTCCGCCCAGAACTGAATTAGGAATAAGTGAGAATACGCCGCCAACTACTGGAAATAATCCAAAGAGGACAAGTAGTCCTGCAATCCAGAAACCTACTCTTCTGCTTGCAACACCTGTCATCTGGATAACACCATTATTCTGGCTAAACGTAGTATTTGGAAAGGAGTTGAAAACTGCTGCAAGAGCTGAATTTACACCATCACCAAGTACACCACCTGAAATCCGTTTAAAGTATAGGTCACCGGAAATTGGTTCTCCGGAAATCATGGAAGTAGCAGTAAGGTCACCAATTGATTCTACAGTTGTGATAAGATAAAGCAGACCCATTGGAATTAAATATCCAGCTGCTATGTGAAATCCAAATCTAAATGGGATTGGTGCAGTTATAACACTTAAATTGTTCATTTTACTGAAGTCAATAAGTCCCATTGCTGCTGCAATAATATAGCCTACAACAAGTCCTATAACAATTGCTCCCATCCTAAGCCATTTGTTTTTACTTCTATTAAAGAATATTATAGTTAAAAGAACAATTGAAGCAAGTATTATGTTTGTTCCACTGCCAAAAAGCTCAGGTTTATTATCCAGAAGCCACTGTCCGCCGCCAATATCAGTTATACCAACTTTAATAAGGGACATACCAATAAGAGTTACAACAATACCACTTACAAGTGGAGTAATAATTTTCTTAAGAGCAGGAATAAATCTTGAAAAGATCATTTCTACTGGAGACATTATTAATGCTACTCCAAAAATAGTTCCCAGTGCCTGTTCGGGAGTTCCACCGCTATTCAGAACAGAGAAACCAATGCCTATACAAATACTAAGAAAAGTAAAACTTGTTCCCTGAATACTTAAAAGTCCGGAACCTATAGGGCCAATTTTTTTTACCTGTATAAAGGTTGCGAGCCCGGAAACAAAAAGAGCCATATTTATTATATATGCTCTTAAGTCCGGAGGAAGACCCAGTGCCCCACCAATAATCAGTGGGGGTGTAATAATTCCTACAAAAATTGCCATCATGTGCTGTAATGCTGCCAGGAAAGCCTGGATTGCAGGTGGATTGTCATTAAGATTGAAGATCATATCAGTAGAAATTCTTTTTTCTGCCGAATCACTCATACATTTGCTCCTTTTGTTGCCCAGGCGAGTAGCAACGAAGTTGCGACCAGCCTTTAATATTAGTTGGGTAAGTATACTATACAAATATAGTAAGTCAAGAAAAAATTGTATAAATATTGATTAAATTTAGTATATTGTAAAAATAAGAGCTTTTCCTTGAGATAAAAAAAGTAAAATTGAGTTATTTATGATTTATACATGAAAATACACTTTTAATTTGATATATTTTATAATAATATAACTGTTAGGAGATTGTTGTATATGAATGAAATTACTATAAATGGAAAAGTTTACGAAATTTCCGATTCTGATCTGGAAATGTCTCTTGTAGAATACCTTAGAAATAAATTAGATCTTACCGGAACAAAAAACGGCTGTAATATTGGTGTCTGCGGTGCATGTACTGTTTTAGTAGATGGTATCTCAAAACGTTCCTGTGTAATAAAAATGAAAAAAGCCATAGGCAAAGAGATTGTTACTATTGAAGGTATGGAGTCAAAAGACGGGACTCTTCATCCCATACAGCAGGCCTTTGTTGATGCCGGAGCCATTCAATGCGGTTTTTGTACTCCCGGTATGGTAATGAGTGCACATTCTCTTCTTCTTCAGGATAAAAATCCATCCAGAGACAGAATAAAAAAGGCAATTGCAGGAAACCTCTGTAGATGCACAGGGTATCAGCAGATAATTGATGCAGTGGAAAATGCTGCAAAAGTAATGCGGGAAGAATAGCTTCTTTGTATCTGCTTTTTTATTAATAGCTGCCCTCACTGATTGCTGTTGTGCTGCCTGGTTTTTTAAATTTAATAAAAAGAGAACCAATTATTATTGTATTAACTACCGATGCCGCTGCAAAATAGTTCCAGGATGGAGTTCCTGACCCAAGATTTCCTATATAACTGTATAGTTTTAAACTTATAGTGTATATTTTCTCATCGTTTAAAAATAAAAGAGGTGCCTGAAAACCATTCCAGCTGCCTGTAAATGCAATCATTATAGTTGTAAAAAGAGGTGGCAGGGAAAGGGGGAGAAGTATTCTGAATGTATAGATAAGAGGTGGCATTCCTTCTATACGTGCCAGATCCTTAAACGAAGAAGGAAAATTTTCCATGTAAGCAGTCAAAATGAAGAGTGAAAAAGGGAGTGCATGGTAGAGGTATATTAAAACAAGAGGAATATAGGTATTTATCATCCCCAGAGTTAGAAATATTTTATAAAGGGGAATTAAAGAGTGCATTCCCCCTGTAACACCGAGTGCCTGAATTACTCCCAGGAAAAATAGAGATCTTTTTTTCCCGATATTATTCAACCAGACAGCCCCTGGAAAGATAATAAGAGGAAGTAGTAAAGCCGTAATAGCAGAAATAAAAAGCGTATTTAAAAAATATCTTAGAATTTTATCGTCTCTGAATATATAAATAAAATTATTTCCGGTAATTAATTTTGGTATAAAGTTGTCAATATAGCATGAACTTATGTTTGAGAGGCTCATCCAGAAAAGCATATAAAGTATAATTCCTGTTACAACTATATATAACCATGAGAATGATTTGGCAGCCAGGTCAGTTCCTTTTGGAGAAATAAAAATGCGGAAGTGAATTCCCTTCCATTTATACAGTGGTATTCTGTTCAAGGTTCTTTGTCTTGCTGTCTGGGTTTTATATATTAGCAGAGATAATAGTCCTATAAGTATTCCAGGATGAAAGCCCTGTAGAAAGCCAAGTTTATAAACACTTAAGACTATATATACAGTATGCACTGCAGTCAGCCATGGAAGTATTACGGGAAAAGCAATGGCTGCAAGATAGGCTGCTCCTATAATACAGAGCAGAACATTCCCCCCGGGAATCTGGGCAATAAAGGTCATGATAAGAAAAAAGACTAGAGGAGCATTGTTTTTTGTAAATACCCATATTGCAAGGATAAACAGAACAAGACCTGCCATTATAAGAGAATATGCCGCGCTTATTCCCCAATCATTTACCTGTAGAAAAACTTCAAACAGAAAAACTCCAAGGGTTGTTGTTGCTCCCACAATATGTCGGTCTGTAATACCGCTTATTAATGGAGGGCCTCCTGCTGTCATCATAAAAACAAGAGTAAATTCCTTAAATGCCTTTATAAAATTGAGTACACCCATGGCAAGGATTGATTCCCGTATTTGCGGTATATATATGTAAAGGGCTAATTCCCCTTTTCCTGCTCCGTCAATTTGAGCTGCTTCCACAACCTGTCTCGATATTTTTCTCATGTGGCCTGCAAAAACAAATGCAGCAAGGGGAATGCTTAGCCATAGGCTTACCCCCAGAGATCCGAGAAATCCGGCAATAGGATCTATCATTAAATTAATATGAAATCCAGTCAGTTTTGTAATTAACGATTCTCCTCCATTCCCGTGGAGGAATGCACGCCAAAGGGGTACTGCAATATAGATGGGAATCCCCCATGGAATTAGAAGAGTTCTGTAAATTAGAGTTGATCTTTTGTTATTTTGTATTAAACAAAGAGCAAGAAGAAATCCCAGAACAAGACTTAGAATAACATTGAGGGTTGCCCAGAGAATGGTTATATTCAGGCTGTAGCTAAAAGCTGCATCTGAGAGAATATATTTAAAATTGTCCATTCCTGCGAATGACCTGATTCCTGAAATCTCATGGATAAAACTGTCTTTCATTGCAGTAACAAAGGGACCTCCCCCAATTAATGCAATTAAAAAGAGAACCGGGAGAATTGCCGCATTTTTACCTGTAAAAATTTTTTTCATAAAATATGGTGGGTTATTAAACTTAAAAAACTCCACCTGTACAAATAATTTTCTTTATCATTCTGGCGGATAACTTACCGTCAATATTAGGTTTTTGAGGACCCACTTTTAAAAGGCGTATATATCCCGGATCTTCCGGCATATATTCTCCATTTTCTTTGAATGCAAGAATCCAGTCACCATTTTCCTGATCAAGAAGTGTTTCTCCGCTGTAATCCATTTCGTATCCGTCTGTTGCAATTATCTTTATTGTTGTTTCAGGTTTAACATCCATGAACTGAGAAAGAAGAGGCAGTAGTTTTACCCCTCCGTAAACTCCCGAAAAGACATTACCGTAGCTGTTGGTATATTGCCCTTTATCTTCAATATAGATCGGGAGATCTTCCAGTTCACAAATCGTATATGAAGAAGCCCGCCCATTAATTTCAAGAATAAATTCAAAATTGCTGTTATTAAGGGTCACAGGTGTTAGTCCCAGCTCGATTTCTGCAAGATTCTTTACCCATGCTTTACCATTAATATTTCCGGCTATCATTGGAGGTATATCTTTCCCATCCAGATTGTCTATTAGATAAATTTCTTTTGCAGATAGTTTTTCTGTAGAAAACGTAAAACTGTATCCGTCTTTTGCTGTAAGAGTTATATCATATCCTTTCTTCCACAGATCTTTTTGAAAAGTAAAGGGATATTCTCCTGACAGATCATCTACAATTGCAATAATATGATCCAAAGAGATTCCTTTATAAATCTTTGTTTTCCCTTTCTTTTCAAGTTCTACAGTAGTATAAAAACCTTCAGTCTCTTTCCACGAATTGTACTGACTCTGCCATAGTTTGTCTGTTCTAACCCCTGTTAAACTAATTTCCCATCCCGTTTTTTCCGGAGTTGCGGGAGAAACAGAGTTTACAATGTTCTCTTTACTTTCTGCTGCTCTGTTGCTGTCTGTTGTTGTGCAGCCCATTGTAAGAAGGAAAATCAGCAGTACTAATAGAATAATTTTTCTCATATAAAAAATCTCCTTGTTAATTGTTTTTCATACTGTTATCTATAAGAATTTGACCTTTTTGAAGAGTATCCTTAACGGACATTTTTCCCGAAAGGGCAAATCTTAGCAGTTTCCACATGTTGTTTTTATAAATTGAATAAATTCGATCAGGAGGAATTACTGTTCCGGCGTTAATTGATTTTTCAAGGATATTTACATATCCATAGGATATTTCAGGATTGTCCAGAATATGGAACCGTGCAGGCAGCTTTGTATATTTCAGGCAGAATCTTTGCTGTACTCCTGAACCCAGCAAATATTGTAAAAGTCTTCTTCCAAGAATAGGAGCTCTGGATTTTTTTGTCAGTGTAAATCCCTTATAATCAAGAAGCGGAGAGAGTCTAATTCCTGTTTTCTGATTAACAGGGAAGGGAAGTATTCCGAAATTAAGATTCAGGGATTCAAAATATGGAATTGTATAAGATCCGGAAATAATCATTCCTACTTTTCCGGAAATAAAAAGGGAGTCCATTGCGTCTCTTTCCATGGGTATAAGTAGTCCTTCCTTTTTAATTTGTACTAAATATTCAAGTGCAGCTTCAGTGGAGCCATCGTTTATTGTAATGGAATTATCATCATTTAGTAGGTTTTTTTTCCCGAAAGAGACCTGAAAGGGTATAAGCCAATTGGATCCATAGGCATTCCACACCATAGGATAGATATTGCTGCCAAGAAGGGATTCTGCAACCTTCTCCATATCCCTCAATGTCCAGTTTTTTCCGGGAATTCTGGTAATAAGATCTTTATTGTAGATAATAATCTGTGTATCAAAGTAAAAGGGAAGACCCCATATTTTATTATTAAGAGTAAAGGCATTTTTCCCCTGGGGCAGGATAGATCTCATTTTAATGTAGTTTAAATTTTGTATAGATCTGCTTTGAACAAGTTTTTCTATTGAACTGGACTTTACCATAACCAGATCAGGAATTTTGCCCCCTGCACTGGTAACTGCAATTAGTTTGGATTCAGGTTTAGGAACAGTTAAAGTGCTGATTTCCAGATTGTGGATTTGGGCGAAATACGATATTTCAGATTTTAGACTTTCTATACCTTCCCAGTTAAGCCACACTGTAAGACTGGATGATTCCATTGGGGTTCCCGAAAAGTTAAGCTTTGTTAAGTTTCTGTATTCGGTATTATTGAAAAAAAGTGTAATTGCAGATCCATCTTTTACCAGGTATGACTCTCCCCAGATCTCACAGATATCATCGTTTTCCAGGGTAGCTGTTTTGCTTCCATAAAAAATTTCCATTTTGTAGACATTTTCCATTAGAGGAAGAGCTTCAAGGAGAGAAGTCCCGGAGTACCAGCTTGAGTTTACAGTAAAGTCTGAGGGTTTATAGACATTACTTTCTATAATCCTAATAAGATTTTCTCTGTCAAAACTATAATTTTCAGAGAAAACAAGAACAGGAAAAAAGAGAAGAAAAATAAGAGTTAGTTTGTTCATAGTATTTCCTTTCCAAGCACGGGAGGCAGAACCGTTTCCGGTAAAACCCTAACGGTTTTAATTTCATGAACCAGGGCCTTTAGAAATTAAAACTCGGAAAACCACATTGTTTAAGAAGATGCTAGATTAAAATTGAGGGAGTGTCAAGCCTCAAAAAAGCTGTCCTTTACCCGGCCGGCGGCCTTTTTATTTGTCCAGTAAAGCTGGCAAACCCGGTCTTTTGAAAGAAGGAGACAACATCCGGATCAGAGGGAAGTTAATCCCTGCTTAGGTGGATTTTGAATATGAGCTGTATACGAGATCCGTACGTACGGTTCTGTGAGAGGGATAAAGCGAGAATTATTTTCTCGCTTTATCCTACTCGGTTGTGTCTGTCTGTTTTACAGAATTAAAGAAGGTTCTGACAGGTGAAAAAATTGTTATAAAGAAAGCCTGTAAGCCGGTTACTGTTCTTTCTGACCTCCAATCGTAGTTCCAGGGGCAAGGTCTCTCTTTAACCACACATTCCCCCCTATGACTGATCCTTCCCCAATCACCACTGCTCCCAAAATAGTTGCTTCTGCATAGATTACAACATTATCCTCTATTGTCGGATGACGTTTTCCGCCTTTAATAATATTCCCCTCTGAATCTTTAGCAAAACTTAAAGCCCCCAAAGTTACTCCCTGATAAAGTTTTACATTTTTACCAATTATTGTTGTTTCTCCAATAACCACCCCTGTACCATGGTCAATAAAAAAGCCCTCATCTATTTCTGCTCCCGGATGAATATCTATTCCTGTCTGGGAGTGGGCAATCTCGTTCATCATTCTTGGAATAAGAGGTACGGATTTTTTGTAAAGTTCATGAGCTATTCTGTGAATTGCTATAGCTTTTAGACCAGGATAGCTGATTACTATTTCCTCCAGAGATTTAGCTGCAGGGTCCCCTCTGTATGCTGCCTTAACATCTTCTATCAGCAATTTCCTTATATCCAGAATTATATCCAGCAAATACTCGGTAATAATAGTTGCCTGCTCTTTACAGTCACATTTATTTTCACAATTGTGTATTCTGCAGTCATGTTTTAGGGCCCGAAATATTTGAACTTCTAAAGAAGCCTTAACTTTGCAAAGCAGATCTCCTATAATATAGCTTACATTATCTGTAGTAATATTCCTTTTTCCTGTATAACCGGGAAAAATAATTTCCAGTATATTTTCCAGTATCTCTTGTATTGCAGTGTTTACAGGAAGATTCATATCATCAATAAAATTAATTCCTGAACCAAGCTTATAGTTTGCGATTAAACTGTTTAATCGTTTTTCAATTTTTTTGTCTGTATCTTTCATTCTGACTCAATTTCATAAATATTATAAAAATTGTCAAGTCTCTATATGCATTTTGTAATTTTGAAATATATTTAATTGGAAAATACGAAAATATAAATTATTTATATTGTATTTTGTTAAAAATTATATATCATAATGGCTTGAGAGAAAAGTATTATGGTTTTAGTCTTATTATTTGGGAAGTATTAGCTATATGAGGTATATTCAAATACAGGAGATAGAAAAATGAAGCCGAAAGTTCTTATAACCAGGGAGATACCTTCTCCTGGAATTGAATTATTAAAATCTGAATGTGAAGTTGATGTTAATTTTGAAGATAGAGCTTTAACCAGACAGGAACTTTTGTACAGATCTGCAGATAAAGATGCAGTTATTTGCTTATTAACTGAAAAAATAAATGCGGAGTTTTTTGATGCTGCTCCAAATATAAAAGGCGTTGCAAATTATGCTGTTGGTTTTGATAACATGGATGTTACTGAAGCTGTAAAAAGACGTATACCATTATCCAATACTCCTGATGTTCTTACCGATGCTACTGCAGAAATGGCATGGGCCTTGCTTTTTGCTGTTGCAAGAAGAGTTATAGAATCAGATTTATATCTTAGAAGTGGTCAGTGGGACGGTTGGGGGCCTTTGCAGTATGTGGGAAGATCTGTTAGCGGTAAAACACTGGGTATTGTCGGGCCAGGTCGTATAGGGAGTTCCATGGCTATGATGTCCAGGGGATTTAATATGAAGGTTCTATACAGTGGGAATAGAAGAAATATGGAACTTGAGAAAAAAACGAACGCAGAATTTGTACCATTTTCAGATCTGGTAAAAGAGTCAGATTTTATAAGTATTCATGTTCCTCTGCGTCCTGAGACCAAACATATGTTTAATAAGGAAATTTTTAAAAAAATGAAAAAAACAGCAATTATCATAAACACTGCAAGAGGTCCTGTTATAAATGAAAGTAATCTTCTTGATGCCTTAACAAAAGGCGAAATATCAGGAGCAGGTCTTGATGTCTATGAGTTTGAACCTGGGGTAACTGAAACTCTTAAAAAACTTAATAATGTTGTTCTTACACCCCATACAGGTTCTGCTACAATTAAATCACGGGAAGCAATGTCAATTATGGCTGCAGAAAATATTTTAGCTATGCTTCATAATAAAAAACCATTACAGTGTATTAACTCAGAAATTTATCAATAGGATTGTTTTATGAAAAAGCTATTATCAGTGTTGCTTATAATTTTATTTTATTCCTGTACTTCTGCTCCAGTTTTTAAGGATGGTAATAGTGCACCTCTGCCTCTTGATCCTGCTGTAACTCATGGTTCACTTAAAAATGGTCTTAAATATTTTATTCGGCCCAATGGTAAACCTGAGAATAGAATAGTTCTTAGACTTGTAGTCAATGCCGGTTCCATACTTGAAGATTCAGATCAATTAGGTCTTGCTCATCTAATTGAGCATATGGCATTTAATGGTACGACTAATTTTAAAGGTCATGAAATTGTTGATTATCTTGAAAGTACCGGTATGAAGTTTGGTGCAGATATAAATGCCCATACTGGTTTTGATGAGACTGTTTATAAGATAAATCTTCCGGCAGATGATCCTGAGATGCTTAAAACAGGTTTAACTATTCTAAAAGAATGGGCCTTTGAAATTGCTTTTACCAATAAGGAGATTGACAAGGAACGAGGAGTCATTGTTGAAGAATGGAGATCGGGCAGAGGAGCTGATTCCAGAATGAGGGACAAATATTTTCCGGTTCTTTTTTCCGGTTCAAGATATGCTTCAAGACTACCAATTGGTAATATGGAAATAGTTAAAAACGCTTCTTATGATACTATAAAAAGGTTCTATAAAGACTGGTATCAGCCTGGACTTATGTCTGTTATCGTAGTAGGCGATGTTGATTCCTTATCAGTAAAAAAGCAAATCGAAACATTATTTGGTAAATATGCAAATAACAGTAATTCCCGTGTCAGAGAAGAATATCCTGTACCGGACAATAAAAACAGACTTTATTCTATAGTCACAGATCCCGAAGCTACGGTAACATCAGTTCAAATTTTCTATAAGAATAATTTACTTTCCAATAACAGTAGAGAAGGGTACAGAACCTATATACAAAAAATAATAAATAATATTATTTTCAGCCAACGATTAAATGAATTGACAAATAAAAGTAATCCGCCCTATATATATGCTTTTACTGGAAATGATGGACTTGTCAGAACCAAATCTGCTTTTACTATGGGTGCTGTGACAAAAGATAACGGTATTTTACCTGCTTTCAGGGTTCTTTTGGAAGAGAATGAAAGGTTTATGCGATTTGGGTATACAAAATCTGAATTTGAACGGGCAAAGGCTAATTTATTAAGTTATATGGACTCTGTTTATCGTGAAAGAGATAAAACTGAATCTGTATTTTATGCAGAAGAACTTACGGATTTTTTCCTTAATAATACATCTGCACCCGGTATGGAATGGGAATGGAATGAAGTAAAGGATATACTGTCGGATCTTACACTTGATGAAGTAATTAAGACAGGGCACAGTTTTAGGAATAATACAAAACCTGTTGTAATTATAACCGGACCTCAAAAGGATACACTAATTTATCCTGATAAAACAACGTTGGATAATTTATTTGCTACTGTTTTAACTGAAAAACTTAAACCATACAATGAAGGAAATGTAGGGGAGAATTTATTAAAAACAATTCCAAAAGCCGGTTCTATTATATCTGAATCTCATGACTCCAATGCAGACTATAATGTCTGGAAACTTTCAAATGGAAGCAAGGTAGTTTTTAAAAATACAAATTTAAAAAATGATGAAATTCTTTTTTCTGCCTTCAGTCCGGGAGGAACTTCCCTTGTGGATGATTCTGATTATCTTTCTGCTACACTTGCATCAAATCTTGTTCAGCTTAGTGGACTGGGTGATCATGATGTTATTACTCTTGGTAAAATGTTATCAGGAAAACAGGTGTCTCTTTCTCCGTATATTGGGTCTTTATATGAGGGGTTTTCCGGGTCAGTCACTCCAAAAGATTCTGAGACTCTTTTTCAGCTATTGTATATGTATTTCACATCTGTTCGAAGAGATAATACGGCATATGAATCCTTTATAAACCGTATTGAAGGTTTAATAGCAAACAGAAAAAGTAAGCCTGAAGTAATTTTTAATGATGCCTTAAATGCAGCCCTTTACAATAATCATTTTAGATCTTTACCCTTAACAAAACCTCGGTTGGCTGAAGTAAATCAGAAAAAAGCATATGATATATTTAACAGCAGTTTTAAAAATCCTGAGAATTTTACATTTATATTTGCAGGTAACATTCCATCAAACTTTAAATTTCTTGTAGAAACCTATATTGCGTCAATTCCTCAACAGGGAGCTGATACAAGCTGGGTCGATAGAAAGATGGAAATTGTAAAGGGTATTAATTCAATTGATATTCACGCGGGAATAGAACAGAAAAGCACTGTGAAAATTATTTTTTCAGGTGATTATGATTGGACACTTGAAAATAATACTGCTATATATGCTCTTAGAGAATTAATGAATATACGACTCAGAGAAGAGATAAGAGAGGATCTTAGCGGTACTTATGGAGTTGGAATCTCCGTATCTCTAAATAAATTTCCAAAAGAGAAATATACAATTTCTATAAGGTTTAACTGTGATCCTTCCAGGGTGGATGAGCTTAGTTCTAAAGTATTTGATGTAATTGATGAGCTTAAAAATTCCAAAGCTTCAAACAGCAATATGCAGAAAATAAAAGAAGGATTTAGGAGATCGTACGAGGAATCACTTAAAGAAAACTCCTACTGGCTGGGATTAATGGATGCTGTTTACAGATATAAACTTGACAGTTCATATCTTTTAGACAAACCTGCCAGGAATGCTTCGTTAACCTCAGATATACTAAAAAAAGCAGCAGGACAGTACCTTGATACAAACAATTACTTTAAAGCGGTTCTTTATCCTGAGCAGTAATATAATTTAACAGTTTATCTGCAGATTTGGAAAATATGTTTGATGCAGCTCTATAATCGAAGTTGATAATTACACCAAGACCTCCGTTTATTGCTTCATGAATAAAGGATGATGTCAGCTTTAGATATACAGGCTTAAGTATTTTCCCCTCACTATCTCTGAAAATAAGTTTATTCAGACCGAAAGTGTCGGAAGCCGTACTTATTTGTTTTGCTATTAATGGGAAAAAAGTTTTAATTAGCTTTAAATATGATTTTTGATAGGAACTGTCTTTTTTTATTAGATTTTTAATTTGATTATATCTATCTCTCCCGGATTTCTCTTTGTCTTTGCGTGGAATAAAATCAAGAAGTATATTGAGAAGCTTATCTGACTGTAACAGTTTATAGAGAGAAAAATAAAATAGAAGTATACCCCCTGTATTTTTTAAATCCGATCCCACTGAATCTTGCAATTGTATAAGTACTACACTAAGTTCTCTGTCTAATGCAATTCCAGGATCATGGGACATTGGTATGGAAAATAGAGATGCCTCGGATTCCAGAAAAGCTGTCTTTTGATTTAGTAATCTGATAGTTTTTAAAATTTGACGAATCAGAGTATTGTTTTGAACTTCTTTTATGAAATGTAGTAAATCAGCTTTCTGGCTATCTGTAAATAATGTGTATTTTTCAGTTTTACTTTCCTTTATACTTATTCCTGAAAGTATTGCGATATATGCGGCAAGGTTGCTCAATGCCTCATCATCATTTGAAATAACAGGATGTGTTTTAAAATAAAACTTAATAAGATTCATCATTTTTTGTGAAACATCTGCATTGCATTTTATATTCATTAAAAGTTCAGTATGAAGAACATCCAGAAGGTTTGTTATATTTCTTAATAATTGTATTAAAATTTCCGGATCTCCCTGTAAAAGATCCATAGATTTATCTTCAGGAATAAAGGCAATATCAATAATATTAAAATAATCTGTAGGTATTTTGTCTTCATCAGGCATATTCCTGTTATAATTTCCTATAACATTAATAGGATCAAAATTAATTTCAGAATAACCTTTATATTTATTATGCCACATAAATATATTTTTATTTTTACTAATACCGGAAGCTGCTTTTAAATACGCTCCTGCTGCCACATGGGAAACAGGTTCCGGATTTGTTACCAGCAGAAGGTGGTCTGCCAGATTCAAAAAAATAAGATTTTCTTCTTTATTCAGGCCTGCAGATAGATCATAAATTAATATATCATAATATTCATTTATTTCATTTTTATAACTATTTTGTAATAATTCAAAAAGAACTGTGCTGTCAAATTTATTTGTTTTTGAAATGGGGAAGAGAATATCAAGATTTGGTAATATTTTTATTGTATAGGAGTCAAGTGTTTTATTTTTTAAAAGTTTGGATTCCTTGCCTTTAAATAAATAATCAGGAAGATCAAAGATAACAGCAATATCAGAAAGTGGATCAATATCAATTAAACCTATTTTTAACCCTTTACCTGCATAGTATATGGAAAGGTTTACTGCAGTTGTTGTTTTACCTACACCACCTTTACCTGAAGCAATTGCTATAGAATCAGCCATAGACACCCCTTAACAAGTATATTATTACTTATATTTAACATATAAATGATTATATGTACAGAATAAGGATATTGTGTTAAGATTATTAAATAATATCTAAAATCAGAGGATATATAAAAGTGGATACAAAAGCTGTAAATAATAATCGCTCAGGTTTACTTAATAGAACTGAAAAACTTTTATCCGATCCTGTTGTATCAGAAAAACGAATAGTTAATGCAAAATCGTTTGTAGCTGATTATTTAAATGATTTACGAAATAACAACGACCTTGATGGTACAGAATTGGCCAGCCTTTCAGAAGTTCTGGATATAGTATCAAGACTGGAAACAAAAGACTTTAATCACAATTCCCCTCAAATTGAACCTGTAACTATTGATGGTGAAAAGGTAGAATCTGAATATGGAAAGGATTCACTGGAAATATCGATTAGAAAACAGATTGAAGAGTATTATTTACCAAAACAACTTGTAGATGCAATTGTAAGAAATGGTAAAATACCGGAAAAGTCTGAACAATGTATTGTCGGAATAGGGTTTCTTGATATTGCAGATTATTCCTTTTTGTCAAAATTTTTAACACCAATGGAAAATCAGATAGTTCTGAATGGTCTTTATGCATCATTCAACTGGGTACTTCAGCAGCATGGAGGCTATCTTAATAAAATTGAGGGAGATAGCCTTATGTTCCATTATGGTGGTAATATAGACCCGAAAATAAGAAATTTGGGTCACGAAGAAGTCGAAAAATATATAGCCCAGGAACTCTTTTATACATGCATTCATATGCAGAGAGTAGCTTTTTTGTTTAATGATGCGAATGACAGTTTTCTATATGGAAGTACCAGTAAAGATATAAAAAAACAAGTGGAAGATGCTTTTAATATTATTAATGCAATGAAAAACAGTGAGATTGCTCAAACAATTAATGCTTTTTTTCAGATAAGAATTAGAATAGGTGCAAATATTGGTGAGGTAACAATAGGAAACTTTGGTCCTGAGGGTGGTAAGCAATGGGATGTTATTGGAGTTCCTGTTATAGATGCCAAAAGAATGGAAGCAACAGCACCTATAGGTGGTTTTAGAATATCTGAGAGTCTTTACAAAATACTGGAAGAGTGCGGTCTGACGGAAGCTTATTATCATCGATTTAAAAGAGAAGCAGAAGCTATGTTTGGTTCCTTCAGTAGCATTACTTATGACGAGCTTTTTAAGTTCGGGAAAGTTACTCTTAAAGATAAAAAAGGTGCTGAGTTCAATACCTATAGTATACAGGTAAGTCCTTCCTTGCCGGAGGCTATGATGAATCAGGTGGAAAATCTTGTAAATAGGGGTAAAGTAGGAGCTAAGAGAATTGTTCAGTTATTACAGTATTATAGAGGCAGTAAATTTGTAATTAATGCCATGGAAGCAACTTTAATCAGTAAAAATGTAAAATTAAGGAAGGCAGATCTATTTAGATACATTTTCCCTCTTAAATATACAACTATGCTGGAAGAACATAAAAACAATAAAAAAGATCTCGAGGCCAGTATATCTTCAAAATACAGCTTGTTCGATATTTTTGAAATGCTGGGTTATCTTCAGGACTTAATTAAAGAAGAAGTTGTAGTAGATCCGAAGCCAGAGATAAATTTTGAAGAATTTGATAGTTATATAGTAAAAATGGAAGAATTGACAAAAGAAGAAATGGAGCTTAAAGAAACGAGAGTTTATCAGAGAAGTTTTTTCTATTCTTATATATATCCTATGATTTTCAAGAGTATTGATGCCAGTATTCAGGAATATCAGTTAAAAACGGGGGAACTTGCTGAAATTTAATTTATTTGTTTGTGATGTAAAATACATTATACCTTCAGAAAAATCTTTTCAATCCGTTTTGATTCATCTTTAAAGATTCCGGAACGCACGAAAATATCAGTAAAAAAAAATTTAGTCTCATGTTTTACATTTTTACTAAAGAAAAATAAATTTATTTATAAAAAAGGGGCTGATTAATAAATTACCCCTTTAAATACATATCAGAACTATTTCAAATTTATTTGAAACCAATTATAGAGAGCCATTGTGCTTCTGCAGCAATCTCATCCCCTACAAAGGCTTTCCCTTTCTGTTTTAGCATTTTTGGAGAGACTCTCACATTTTCAATTTCAAATCTGACAAGATCTCCAGGTATTACCTGTCTGCGAAATTTTGCTTTTTCTATTGTTGCAAGAAAAAAAATAGAGTCTTTATCCAATAGGCCTTGTTCCATTATCCCTGCACCTCCGCATTGTGCCATGGCTTCTACAAGAATCACACCCGGTACTATCGGGTATTTCGGGAAATGTCCTTTAAAGAAAAAATCAGATTCGATAAATAACCGTTCTCCTGTAATTGTTTTTTCACCAATTTCAATTAGTCTATCTACAAATAGAAAGGGAGGTCTGTGCGGAAGAAGATCCTTCATGTTTTTCATTCTGAACACTCCTTGAAAATCTAAACTACATTGTCATCCCGCCATCAATGGCGAGAACCTGTCCGGTAATGTATGAACTATTATCGGAAGCAAGAAAAAGGACTGCCTGAGCTATTTCTTCAGGTTTCCCTGTCCTTTTTAAAGGGATAATATTTTCCAAAGCTTCTCTGGCTGTTTCACTCAGGGCTTCTGTCATACTTGTGTCTATAAAACCCGGGGCAACTGCATTTACACGAACCGATTTGGAGGCAAGCTCCTTGGCAAGGCTTTTTGTCAGACCAATAAGACCTGCTTTGGATGCAGAATAATTAACCTGTCCGGCGTTTCCCATAATTCCCACTACACTGGAAGTATTTATAATCGATCCGCTTTTCTGTTTAATCATGGTTCTGGCCAGGCCTCTGCAAAGTTCAAAAGCTGAAGTAAGATTTGTAGTTATTACATCATCCCAATCCTCATCTTTCATCCTGAAAATGAAACCATCCCTTGTAATTCCTGCATTATTTACTAAAATATCAATAGAATTTGAATCTTTAAGTATTTCGGTGAGTGTTGTCTTGATATTTTCTCTATCTGACATATCTGTTTTCAGCCATTTAAAAAAACTGCCATTGGATTCTGCTTGTTTTTTAAAATCATTGTAACTTTTACCTTCACTTCTGCTAAGTGAATATACACTTGCACCTTCAAATAAAAACAATTTAACAATTGCTTCCCCAATACCCCTGGATCCTCCGGTAACAATTGCTGTTTTACCTTCTAAAAGCATATTAACTCCTAATAGTCTTGTTCTTTATAATTGTTCAGTTTATTTTATCCGCATTTTCTACAGAACCTGTTATCATACAGCTGATTTCCTTTGAAGCAGATTTCCAGAATCCGGATAGTACTTTTCCCGGGCCAAGTTCTACAATTGAGTCAAAGCCTTCTGTAAGTATATTCTGTTCAATACTAACCCATTGAACCGGAGAAATTACCTGTAGTCCTGATAACTCTTTTGCTTCAATTCCGGATCCTACACGTTTTCCAGTTACGTTTGAATATATTGGTTTGATTGGATCTTTAAATTCAATGGAAGAAAGATAATCTACAAAATATTTTTTTGCATCATTAAGTAAGGGGGTATGAAAGGGGCCTGACACTTTTAGTGGTATAATACGTCTGGCTCCGGCTTCTTTCAGTTTTATTGTAGCTGCATCAATCCCGGCAGAAGTTCCTGATATAACAGTCTGTGTCGGGGCATTAAAGTTTGCAGCATATGCATCTTCAATATCTTTAACATTTGCGCTTACATCTTCAGATGACATTCCTATGACCGCAGCCATAGCTGAACCTCCGGCTAAATCAGGGTTTTCAATTGCTACCCTTGCCATTATTTCGCCTCTTTCAATAACCATAGGAAGAACCTGCTCTTCGGTAAGGATTCCTGCTTCAACCATTGCAGAAAATTCTCCAAGTGAAAATCCTGCAGTTCCATCAGCAGCAAGTCCCTTGTCCAATAAATATCTTCTAATTGACAGATTCATTAGTGTTACTGCTATTTGAGTGTTTTCTGTTTGTTTAAGATCTTCTGCACTGCCCTCAAAGAGAAGCCCCTTTAAATCCCTTCCGGTAACCTTATCCGCTATAGTAAATAAATCCTTTACATTTGCAGATACATCATAAAAATCCTTACACATTCCCGGGTATTGTGCGCCCTGACCGGAAAATAAATAACAACGCTTCATATTAATCCTCCCTTTAAACTAACCATGTATCGGTTGTTGACCGATGCCAAATAAAAAAAAGACGCTACCATTTAATGATAGTTCCTCCATAAGTCAGACCTGCACCAAATCCTGTTAACAGCAATTTATCACCTCTTTCCATTTTCCCTTTTTCAAACATTTCATTTAGAGCTATTGGAATCGAAGCTGAAGATGTATTAGCATATTCTTCAAGATTCATGTAAAATTTTTCTAACGGAAGCTTGAGCCTTTTTGCAGCAGCCTGAATAATTCTTTCATTTGCCTGGTGAGGGACAATCCACTTAATGTCGTCAGAGCTTAATTCATATTTTTCTAATAGTCCATTTATCAGTTGTGTATTAACTTTAACTGCAAACTTATAAACTGCCTGGCCATCCATGTATAGAGCTGTATCGGCCCAGGTAGTTTTTCCCTCTTCATAGGGGTGTGCAACACCACCTGAATGCCTTTCCAGAGCACTTGCTCCTGACCCGTCAGCTTTTAGAATGCTGTAACCAATTTCACTTATATTTTCTTCTGTGGAACTTATTATAGCAGCTCCTGCTCCGTCTCCAAATAAAACTGCTGTATTTCTGTCTTCCCAATTTGATATATGGGTTAGCATTTCTGAACTGACCAGTAATATATTTTTCATATTGCCACTCAGTATAAAAGATTTAGCAACTTCAAGGCCATAAATAAAACCGGTACAGCCTGCAGTAAGGTCAAAGGCTCCGGCATTCTTTGCGCCAAGTTTATCCTGCACTATACAGGAAGTTGCAGGAAATCCTACATAATCGGGTGATGCTGTTGTCAAAATAACCATATCCAAATCTTCTGCAGTCAATCCGGCTCTTTCCAGAGCAACCTGTGCAGCTTTAACTGCAAGGTCTGAGGTTGTTACTCCTTTCTCTGCAATATGTCTCGAACCTATTCCCGTATGTGAACGAATCCACTCATCAGATGTATCTATTGTTTTGGCAAGTTCATCATTGGTAACTCTCTTTTCCGGAATGTACGCACCAATCGATCTTATATAAGCATTCATAACTACTCCTAATATATTAGTATCTATAATTGAAAAAATACTCATATAAGAGTTTCTGTCAAGGTAAATTTATCATTAAAAAACAAAAAACGAAAAATTGTGATTTTATTATAGAAAAATGCCTTTATACAGTTAATGTCGGTTGACGACCGACATTAATCATGTTAGCATTGCTAAAGCAATTTATAAATTAACAATTTTGAGCCGCTTTCAGAACTATAATGATTACCCTGAAAAGGTATTTTGAGCGGCTCTAAAGGAAGGAAATTGCCAAATTCTCCGAGTTTGGCAATTTTCTCAATTATTCTGCATTTTAGGTTTTTTATTTTAGTCCGTTGTTTACCAGTTCCTTCATACATGCTATTATCAGGATTATGAAATTTGAAAAGATCGAAACAATATTACTGGGTGTCATAGCTATAATACTCCTTGGCGCTGTTATGAAAATGGCAGGTAGTGTTATGATCCCCATGGTAATTGCTGGAATTCTTGCCGTTACTCTTAGTCCTTTAATCAATTTCTTTCATAAAAAGCTTCATATACCACGAAATTTGGCAGTTCTAATGGTGATTGCTGTTGTTTTTGGAATTATTTTTCTAATATTACTTTTTATACAAACAAGTGTTAGTGCATTTATTAATGAATATCCAAAATATTCAGCAAAATTTGTTTCTTTAAACAACAGTCTGATAAATTTTTTAGAAGTTAAAGTTGGAGTATCCTATGATTTCTTTGGTCAAATAAAATGGTCAAATACTCTTTTAACCTACCTTGGGAAATTTTCAAGCTCTCTGGTAAGTTTTGCCAGTTCGGGACTTCTTATAATGATATTTTTAATATTTATGCTTTTGGAAAATCCCTTTGCTCCCAAAAAATTGATTCTTGCTTTTGAAAGAAGAAACGGAATAAAAATAAGCAGAATTTTAAAAAGAATAACAGGTCAGGTTGTCAAGTATTTAAATTTAAAGCTTTTTATAAGTATTGGAACCGGCCTTCTTGTGTGGATTTCACTTTTTATTATCGGTCTTGATTTTGCTCCCATGTGGGGAGTATTTGCTTTTTTACTTAATTTTATACCAAGTTTAGGATCTCTTATTTTAGTGGCAGTTACTATTCTTATGGGACTTATCCAGTTTTACCCTGAACCTGGTAGAATTATAGCTGTTATATTATCAATGGTTGGTATACAGATAATTATAGGTAATTTTATTGATCCAAGATTACAGGCAAGCCGCCTGGATATAAGCCCTATTGTAATACTTTTTTCCCTGGTTTTTTGGGGGTGGATATGGGGAATTGTTGGAATGTTTCTGGCTGTTCCGCTTACTGTAATTATACAAATTATATGTCAGAATATTCCCTTTTTATTTCCTCTAAGTATTTTGATTGGAAGTGGTAGAAAATTAGAACACATTAGTATAAAAAAAAAGAAACCAAAAATATAATAATAACTTAAAGAAGGAAATAAATGGATCGTAAACGCATTCTTACCGGAGACAGACCTACCGGAAAACTTCATCTTGGACATTATGTAGGATCCCTTGCAAATAGAGTAAGGCTACAGGATGAATATAATTGTTTTTTTATAATTGCAGACCTTCATATGCTGACAACAAAACCTACTAAAGATGATGTTTTAAATATTGCTGTAAATGCAAGAGAAATGATACTTGATTATCTTGCTTGTGGCGTGGATCCCGAAAAATCTACAATATATCTTCAGTCAGCTGTACATGAAGTATATGAAATGAACCTAATATTTGAAAACCTTGTCACAGTACCAAGACTGCAGCGTGTGCCAAGTCTTAAAGACATGGCAAGATCAGCAAACTTGAATGAAATGCCTTTGGGTCTTTTAGGATATCCTGTTTTACAGGCTGCTGACATTTTAATGCCCAGAGCCAATCTGGTGCCTGTTGGTAAAGATAATGAAGCACATGTAGAACTAACCAGAGAGATTGCAAGACGATTTAACAGCATGTATGGTGAAGTTTTTCCTGTACCTGATGTTATGGTTGGTGATGTTCCTACCCTGGTTGGAACTGATGGGGATGCAAAAATGTCCAAATCTCTTAATAATGCAATTTATCTTTCAGATGATTCTAAAGCAGTTATAAAAAAGGTAAATGGAATGTATACAGATCCAAACAGAATTAGAGCTGATATTCCGGGTAAAGTTGAAGGCAATCCGGTATTTATTTACCATGATGTCTTTAATCCCAATAAGAATGAGGTTGAAGATCTTAAGGAAAGGTATGCTAAAGGAAAAGTAGGAGATGTTGAGGTTAAACAGAAACTTGCTGCTGCCGTTAACTCCTTTCTTGATCCCATTCGTGAGAGAAGAATGAAATTTGAGAATAAAAGTGGTTTTGTTGATGAAGTTATTTATAATGGAACGTTGATTATGCGTGAAGAAGCACGACAGACCCTTTCTGCCATGAAAAAGGCTATGGGACTTTCCGGTGTCTGGAACAGTATCAGTCGTAAAGCAGAAAAGGCCAGAAAAAAAAGAGATAATCAGCAATAAGCTCTAAAGACATTATTTTAAACCTATAAAAATACACAATTTAAGTATGACAGTAGATTTTTTTCGGAGGGTATATATTTTGGGTTCAATAGTTATTTACACTGATGGCGGCTGTAGAGGAAATCCAGGTCCGGGAGGATGGGCTTATATTATAAAAACGGGAGAAATAGAACAATCTGATTCAGGTGGGGATCTAGCTACAACAAATAATAAAATGGAACTTACAGCAGTTATAAGATCTTTGGAAACAGTATTAAAAAATCCAGATTCGGCAAATAAGAAAATAGAACTGCATACAGATTCACAATATGTCAAGAATGGAATAAGTTCATGGATAAACAATTGGATCAGGAATGGATGGAAGACAGCTGCAAAAAAACCTGTAAAAAATAAGGAATTATGGATTGAATTAAAAGAAGTATCTGATAAACTGAATGTAACATGGAAGTGGGTAAAGGGACATGCCGGCAACCCTTTAAACGAAGCCTGTGATCAAATGGTAGGTGAGGAGATGAGTAAATTATGAGTAAAAATACAATGGATAGAATTATTAAATGAATCTTAAAAGTAAAGGAAGAGTAATATTTTTTACTGTCAGTATTATGCTGCTTATTTTTTTTCTTTTAATTGGTTTTGGAGTTATAAATTTTCAAAGTACAGACATTTCAAAAACTTCGGAAATAAAACAGGAACGGACATCCTATCAATTGGAAACAAATTATGTCGGATCCATGCATCAGATTGGTCTTGATGATAATCAATATACTGAATCCGAGTTGGAGAATATTAGAATTTATGAAGCTCTTAACAGAGGTGTTGTAAATATTACTACAGAGAAACTTAGTATGAACTGGTTTCTTGAACCCGTTCCAACAGACGGTGGAACAGGTTCAGGGTCAATTATTGATAAAAAAGGCTATGTTCTTACCAATTATCACGTAGTAAAGGATGCTTACAAGCTGTATATAAATCTTTATGATGGAAGTCAGTACGAGGGTAAAGTAATAGGTAAGGATCCTGAAAATGATTTTGCTATAGTAAAATTTGATTCAAAGGGAAAGGAACTTACTACAATCCCATTTGGAACCTCTGCAGATCTTAAAGTCGGGCAGAAAGTACTTGCAATAGGTAATCCCTTTGGTTATGACCGTACTCTTACAACAGGGATTGTTTCGGGTCTTGGCCGTCCTGTACGAACTTCTGCCAATCTTGTTATAACAGGCATGATACAAACTGATGCTTCAATAAATCCTGGTAATTCCGGGGGGCCGCTTCTGGATTCAAGAGGAAGAATGATAGGTATAAATACAATGATCTATACTCCATCTGGTGGTTCTGTGGGGATTGGCTTTGCAGCACCTGTTGATACTGCAAGGAGGGTAGTGCCGGATCTTATAACTTATGGCCATGTTAACAGAGGATGGATAGATTTTTCCCCTGTTCAGCTGGAACCAAATATTGTCAGATACGGTAAACTTTCTGTAAGCAAAGGCTTACTGGTATCAAAGCTTTCCAAAGACAGTAATGCGGCTAAAGCAGGAATAAGAGGCGGAAATACAGATATCCCGGTACAGTACGGAAGATCCATAATTTATTTTGGGGGCGATATTATTACAAATATTGACGGTCTGGAAATAAATACTCTGGCAGATCTTTTTACTGCTCTGGAAGATAACAAGCCAGGGGATTCAGTTGAGGTAGAGCTGATAAGAGGAAGAAAAAAAATTACTACATCAGTTATACTTAGCGAAAGATCAAAAGATTTTCTTGCGGAATAAATGAAAATTTTTAAACTGGTTTCGGAATATGAACCTGCTGGTGATCAGGGAGCAGCAATTGACGGATTGGTTGAGGGATTTAAAAAAGGTCTTAACCCTCAGACCCTTAAGGGTGTAACGGGTTCGGGAAAGACATATACTATGGCAAAAGTCATAGAAAAACTTCAAATTCCCACTCTGGTTATTTCTCATAATAAAACCCTGGCAGCCCAGTTGTATAGAGAATTTCAATCCTTTTTTCCTGATAATGCCGTCGAATATTTTGTATCCTACTATGACTATTTTCAGCCGGAGGCTTACATCCCTTCCAGAGATCTTTATATAGAAAAAGATTCTTCAATTAATGATGAGATTGACAGAATGAGATTATCTGCAACTATGTCTTTAATGGAAAGAAAGGATGTAATTGTTGTATCCTCTGTTTCCTGTATCTATGGTCTTGGAAATCCCAGGTCTTTTAAGGAAATGCGTCTTAGGCTTGAGACTGAACGTCCTTTCGATACTTCAAAAATAAGCAGAGCATTAATTTCACTTCAATATGAAAGAAATGATTCGATTTTAAAACGTGGAGGGTTTCGTATAAAAGGTGATGTTCTTGAAATTTACCCTGCCAATCTTAAAGAAGCCTATCGGCTGGAACTCAATTGGGACATTCTTTCAAAAATAAGAAAAATTGATCCATTAACCGGATCCACAATTACAGAACTCGATACAATAGTTATTTATCCTGCAAAACACTTTGTTATGCCTGAAGATCAGTTAAAAAGTTCTATAGGAGTAATACGTAAAGAATTAAATGAACGTTATACCGAGTTAATGGACATGAACAGAATTGTTGAAGCCCAGCGTTTAAAAACCAGGACTGAGTACGATATAGAAATGATGGAGGAAATGGGATATTGTTCTGGTATTGAAAATTATTCAGGCCCCCTAAGTGGAAGATCAAGGGGTGAGCGTCCATCGGTTTTAATTGACTACTTTCCCGATAATTTTCTTACTTTGATAGATGAATCCCATGTAACACTTTCTCAGATAGGCGCAATGTATGAAGGTGATAAATCGAGAAAAACAAATCTTGTTAACTACGGGTTTCGTTTACCTTCAGCTTTGGACAACAGACCTTTGTATTTTGCAGAATTTGAAGAACTTACAGATAAGCTTATTTATATTTCAGCAACTCCTGGTAAAAATGAAATTGATAAAAGTGAAAATATGGTGGAACAGCTTATACGACCTACTGGCTTACTTGATCCTGAGATTGACGTACGATCCACTCAAGGGCAGATTGAAGATCTCTATGGAGAGATAATCAGTCGTATAAAGAATAATGAAAGAATATTAATTACTACACTTACAAAAAAAATGTCAGAAGATCTTACCGAATATTATGCCGGTCTGGGATTAAAAATAAGATATCTTCATTCGGAAATTAAAACTATTGAAAGAGTTGAAATTTTGAAAGATCTTCGTTTAGGTACCATAGATGTGTTAGTGGGAATTAACCTTCTTAGAGAAGGGCTTGATCTTCCTGAAGTTTCCCTTGTTGCTATACTTGATGCTGATAAAATAGGGTTTTTACGCTCAGCAACTTCCCTTATTCAAACCATAGGGAGAGCAGCAAGGAATGAGCATGGAAAGGTTATTATGTATGCAGATAAATGTTCCACAGCTATGGATGAAGCCTTAAATGAAACAAATAATCGTCGGGAGAAACAAATTGCCTTTAATACTGAACATGGAATAACTCCGGAAAGTATTAAAAAATCAATTGAAGATTTACTGGTAAGAAAAAAAGAAGAAACTGTACTAACAGAAAATATTAATCTTGATATAATAAAACAAGGATACAATATTCTTATACCTAAGGAAAGAAATAAGTTAATTAAAAAACTTGAAACCCTGATGCTGGAGCATGCAAAAAATATGGAATTTGAAGAGGCTGCGATAGTTCGGGATGAAATTAATAAATTTAAAGACCAGTTTGAATTAGATTGAAATGTCTTTGTTGTATGCCCCTATCAATTGTGATATATTAGCATCATGAAAAAATTTATTTTAATACTTATTGCAATTTTATCATTGTTTTCTTCCTGTAAAGAAAAAAAAACAATTGCAGATATTAAATTACCTGCTACTAAGGTGTTATCAGTTCACTCCAGATGGAGTGTTATTAACTCTACTCACTTAAGGCTTAGAGAAAAACCTGATATAAAAAGTAAGGCTATTACTACTTTATGGAAGGGCTATATATTGGAAGTTGTTTCCCAGAGTACTGTCAGCGTAACCCTTGATAATGAAGAAGGCTACTGGTATCAGGTTAAATATGGTGGTCTTCAAGGTTGGGTTTTCGGAGCCTATCTAGAGTTTTTCGATTCAAAAGAGGATGCAGAAAGAAGTTCAAGGGAAATTAAAGGCTAATGGATACTATACTTAAATTATTACCCTGGGTTTTACCGCCTGTAATTGGTGCTGTAATTGGATATATAACAAATGCTGTCGCAATAACTATGCTGTTTCGACCTCACAATGCAAAAAAAATATTTTCCGTAAAAATACCAATGACCCCGGGTATTATACCGAAACAGCGTTATGAATTGTCAAAAAGTGTTGGAGCCATGGTTTCCAGGGAACTTCTGACAGAAGATGCTGTTAGAAAACAAATACGATCAAAATCTTTTTTAAAGAATGTAAATTCAAGTCTTGGATCTTTTCTGGATATTATAATTAACACCCCTGTAATTAAACTAAAAGAAAAAATTATTAATTTAAAATTGAACTTTAAAATAGGAGACGATGCTGCAAAATCCTTTATACCTGAGATTGTTTCAGGGTTTTTAAAATCTGAAGGCTTTGTTAGTATTGTTGATAATTTTCTAGATAAAGGAATTAAATATTTTGAAAATAAAACTCCTGGTTATTTTTTTAAAAGAAAAAAAGAAAGTATTATAAATAAATTAATAACAATTTTAATATCAGAAGATCTTGAAAAAAAGATGATTAAGATTGTAGACAACAATCTTGAAAAAGCTGTTCATGAAAATTATCATTTATCAGAAATTCTGACAAAAAAAAATATTGCAAGGATTCTTTCAATTATAAAAAAACTTTACGTCAGGTTATTCCCTCATTTTATACACTTTCTAAACAGTGAAGAAGTAAAGAATGAGCTGGAGGTTCACGGAAGACGTCTTCTTAAAGATATATTAAATAAGCTGAATAGAATACAAAGATTTCTGGTTTCTGCCGGTCAGTATGATAAAACTCTTGATGAAAACATGTCTGATATTGTAAACGACACTATAAAGAATTTAAAAGCTTATGGTGAAAATGATTACAATATTGACAATATGCTAACCGAACTTAACCGGCGCTTGCTTTCATTAAGTCAAACTACAGTTGGTGAGATTATTACAAATTGGGATGGTGATCTTTTTATAGATCTTCATCAACTTTTACAGTCGTTTTTTGAATTTATCCGAAATCCAATAGTCCTTGAAAACTTAAATAATTGGTTAACTACATTTTTTGAAAAATATGAGAATATTGAACTAAAGATTATTCTACGTAACTTATTTCAAATATCACTGGAAGATCTTAAAATAATTATCCTTGGTTATATTTTTCCTATGGAACATGATAACTCAAATAACATTTTGCATGGATCTGTTTTTTCCGGTATTTTTGATACAGTTTCGAATTATGGTAAAAAATCACCTGGAGATATTCTTAATATTTCCGACTCTGTTAAAGCTAAACTTGAAAAGGGACTATCTTTAACATTAATTGGAATTGTTGATGATAAAGTCCCGCAGATATTGGAAAGCATTGATGTAAATACACTTGTTGTGGAAAAAATAAATAACCTTAATATGGAGAAAGTTGAAAAATTAATTTTGGATATTGTCAGGAAACAGCTTCGCTGGATAAATATTTTTGGTGCTTTGCTGGGTTCCATCATTGGCGGTGCCCAGCTTGTAATAAACATGTTTATGTGACATATTTCATTCTTTTATAAGCCAGCACTTCTCTGGATTGATAGAAACTGTTAGTTCCTCCCCGGTTTTTACTTTTTGGGAATCCATTTCAGACTCAACAGATATTTCAGTATTAATTATTAGTTTTCCTTTTTGTAATTTTACTGTCATATATCTTCCAAAATATTCTGTACCAATTATTGTTCCGGAAATAAAGTTAGTCAGTTGATTTTTATTTTTCAACTTAATAACTTCAGTATCCTGAGCACGGAAAAATAAAAGATATTTTTCTCCTATAACCATGTTATTTCGAAATTTTAAGCTGATACTTACTTCAGAATCTATTGTACTGAATGTAACTTCTCCGGGGTTTAAAATTTTATCTGCAGTACAGGGGATTATATTGGATACGCCAAGAAATTTCGCACTAAATAGTGTTCCGGGTTTATTATAAATCTCCCAGGGTGTTCCTTCCTGTTCAACTTTTCCATTGTTTAGCAGAATTATCCTGTCACTGATAGAAAGCGCTTCATCCTGATCATGTGTAACATAAATAGTTGTTATTCCAAGTTTTTTCTGAATTCTTCGTATTTCCCGACGAAGAATTGTTCTCAGGTTCGCATCTAAAGCACTGAGAGGCTCATCTAAAAGGAGAAGTTCAGGTTCAGGAGCAAGTGCCCTTGCAAGTGCAACACGTTGTTTTTCACCACCTGAGAGTGAATCAATTGATCTTTTGTTATATCCTTTTAAATGAACCAATTCGAGCATTTTATCTACTTTATCAATTATTACAGTTTTATTGATTTTTCTGGCCTTTAAACCATAAGCTATATTTTCGAAAACATTTAAGTGTGGAAAAAGTGCGTAATCCTGAAAAACAATACCTATGTTTCTTGACCATACAGGGAGCCGGGTAACATCTTTATTATTAATAAGAATACTGCCGTTATCCTGTTTTATAATTCCGGAAATTAATTGAATAGTTGTAGTTTTGCCGCATCCTGATGGACCGAGTAGAGTTACAAGTTTACCTTCTTCAATACTCAAATTTATATCTAAATTAAAATTCTGAAAGCTTTTTTTTATTAATTTTAATTTAACACCCAACTAGATGCCTCCTCTACTACTATCAGATCCGTAATAATCCATAAGAAAAAAAGAAAATGAAGTAAATATTATTAGAACTGTACCCAAAGCACAGGCTGCTGTAAAATTATATGATCCGATTAATCGATACATCATAATAGGGATTGTAATTGTATTTTCTGAGGATAAAAGAATGGTAGCATTCATTTCACCTATGGAAATTGCAAATGCAAATGCAGCTCCGGTAAAAATTGCAGATTTTAACAGAGGAAGTTGTATCGTAATAAATACTCTAAAAGGTGTTTCTCCCAAACTAAGCCCCGCTTGAATTATATCCGGCTTAATTTTATCAAGTACAGGTTTTACTGTACGGGTAACAAAGGGAAAAGCTATTACAGTATGTGCAAGTATTATAAAAATTGAAGAATATCTTGAAGGATTACTTATATAATTCATAAGTTTTAAATATCCGAGTCCCAGAATTACCGAAGATACAGATATGGGCAGCATGAATAAAGTATCCAGTATTTTAATTGATTTTGTTTTACCTTTTAAAATAAAACTTACCGTTGTTCCTATAATAATTGATAAAATTACAGTATAGCTTGCAAAACTTATGGAATTTGCAATAGCGTGGATAAGTGTTGTTCCGAAATTACCCTGTGTAGAATTTAAAATATTAGTGTAAGCAGAAATACTTAGATTATTTGTTCCTCCGGCACTCAAAGGAAAGAATGATTTTATTATTACAGAAACTACTGGTGCGCCAACCAAAAAAGTTATAATTAAAATGTATATGCTTATAAGAGGATTAAAATTTTTTTTATTGCTCAATTTAACTTTCTTGTTCTGAATATGATCATGGTAATTTAAAGAAGATTGAAAATGAACGTTAATAAATACAAATATTGATGTTATTATTATACTAATCAGAGAAAGTGCAGCAGCAGCATCCATATTTAGGGATATCCTTGCCTGACGGTAAATTTCTACTTCGATAGTTGTAAAGGACGGTCCTCCACCTAAAACAAGTATTACGGCAAAACTTGTAAAGCAGAATACAAATACCATAGCAGCAGCAGCAAGGATCGCCGGAAGAATTTGTGGTAGGGTAATAGTAAGAAATAATCGCAGTTTCCCCGCACCCAGTGACATTGCAGCATTTGTCTGGGAACTGTCAAGTTTCTCCCATAGAGTAGACACCAGACGCAGTACTATTGGAAAATTATAAAAACCATGAGCAAGAATTATCGCTTTCATTGAATACAGTATTTTTACTATTGGTTCTGTATTTCCGTTTATGTTCATTAGTATTCTATTAAGAAATCCATTATTCCCATAGAAAATAACAAATCCCAGAACAACTAGTATAGAGGGCATAACAAATGGAACAGAGGATACTGCCTTTAAAACACGTTTTCCTGGAAAATCCTTTGTAGCTAACAGCCACGCACCGGGAAGACCAAGAAAAACTGTAAATAATGTACTTAGCAAAGCCTGAAAAAGAGTAAATATTATAATACGCTGATTGTATTCTTTGGAAAGTAGCCTGGTAATGATAATTAAAGAAAATTTATTATCTGGGAAAAGAGCCGATTTTAATACTAAGGACAGAGGAAAGTAAAACAGGAGAACTAAAAACAAGCCCCCTGTTATTAGTAAAAATATTCTTGTGTTCTGACTATTTTGTAACTGCATTAGCCCATTTATCAATCCATGTATTTAAATTCTTGTCAATAATGTTTGAATTTATCATTAAACTTATTTTTGGTTTTGGTGCCTGTTTAAATGAATTTGGAAGTGGTAAGCTTGTATTAACAGGATACATCCAGTTGGTAAGGGGTAGTATATTCTGTATATCATTTTCCAGCATAAAATCAATGAATTTTTCAGCAGCCTTTCGGTGCTTTGCATCTTTTACAATGCTAATACCCTCAATCTGCATATAATGACCTGTAGGAAAAATTGCAGACTTGTATCTGTCGGTATTTTCATATTCAGCATGGTAAGCCGGACTTGTAGTATAGCTTAAAACCATAGGAGCCTCTCCTTCTGTAAAAAGACCATAACCTGAATCCCAGCCAGCTGTAATTGTCAGTACAGATGGCATAAGTTTTTGCCAATAGTCTGTAAATGAATCTTTGTATTCACTTATAGTCCATAATAAAAAGCCCAGTCCCGGACTGGAAGTTCTTGGATCCATTAATATTAATGATTTTTTAAATTCCGGTTTAAATAAATCATCCAGTGATTTTGGAGGGTTTGTAATTTTTTCCGAATCATAAATAATAGAAAAATATCCATAGTCGAAGGGTGTTACATGATAACTTTTGTCAAATATCAGTTCCTGTGGAATATTATTTAAGTTAGGAGATTTATATGTTTCCGTAACATCAGCAGCTATTGCTTTAGATAATAAATTATTGTCAATTCCAATTAGAATATCCGCATTAACATTGTCTTTTTCTATAATGACTTTTTGTAGAACCTGTCCGGCATCTCCTGCAGAAATTACAGATACCTTTATCCCGTATTTTTTTTCAAATGCCGCTATAATTTGAGGACCCGGCCCCCATTCTGATACAAATGAATCGTATGCATAGATTGTTAAATCTGTTCCCATATCAGTTTTTTTACGATTGGAATAAAAAGTAAAGACTGATATTCCTATAATGAGTACTACAAAAAAAATAGCTGAAAGTTTACGCATATTACACTCCAAAAGAATAATTATGGAATGTGGGAAGACTCTGTCTCGTTCCCTTCGCCGGCATTATCCGGATCAGGTTCAACGGGTTTAATCTCAGGCTTGTAAACAAACCACCCCACGACTAAATTATCATAGTACTGTCGTGCCATTAGTGTCAATCCAGCTTTTTGTGTTTTGTGACATTTTCTACTTAAAAAGCATCTTTACTCTAATGCTAACAAGTTCTTTTTGATGGATACATTCTTGTTTTAAAATCAGTAAATGTACTGGGAGGTGAAAAAGTAGGACTCAACTGTTAATTTAAAATTCTAATAGATTATTTAGCCAAATATTGGTAATATGTTTATCAAATTGTACAAAGGTAAATCTAAATGAGAATGGAGACCATGCGTGCAGCAGAATGATTTAGATAAAATATTTTACACTCAATTGGTAATTGCCCGTCTGGGTGAAAAAGAATTAATGAATTGGTGGAACACCGATGTTGCCTATAAATTGGGAGGTGCTGCCTTTCTCTGGAGATTGTTGGGTAAAACAATTGCCCCTTTGGCAGTTGGAGAAGCTCTTCTGGAAGCAGCAAGACTGAAAGAGAGTTCATTAATCAGTGAAATACCAGAGAATAAGCAAGTTTTTTCTCTCTTTAAGCCTGAACCCAGGCTAAGTACTGCATTGAAAGAAAGGATGCGGCACTTCAAACGCTATCCTGATGATATTCCAGGTGAAATCGCATCCATATTAGATCCGGAGAAAGATTGGACTTCCCAGGATCTTATTGATCTTATTAATGTTCCGGAGGGGGCACAATTCTCAGGAACCAGCTTTGGCCGATTATTTGAGAAATTTTCAGGGCAGAGTATGACTGGTATTATGTTAACTCTGGTTTCAGGAATTACAGCAAGTGATAAAGGCAATTACACTCTATGTTATTATCAGGGAGAAGTTCATGCCTCTGCCTGAATATTATAACCAGCGCCACTCCTCTGCTTTAAATAAAATCAGCGGCCGTCTTACAGAAGGGAAAGAGTTTATATTTGCCTATGATTCGATGAGTTCTGTTCCGATTAATGCCGGGGAAGCATATGCCAACAGGTGGTATGGCAATGCCAGTGAACGTAAGTGCAATGAATTAACCCGTCACTTCTATCATAGATATGTTCTTAACAATGAAAACTTCAAAAGTCTCAGAGCTTACCTTTCTTTCACAGGCGGTCACGACTTCCCCTGGATAAACCATTTTTATATGCTTTTAAACGATCCCTATTATCGCTGGGCAAGTTCTGAGTTTTTGGAAGATCGCTATAATTGCGGACTGATGGAGATCCCACGATCACGTTTTGATCAAGAGCTTAAAAAGAGGCTGCCGGAAACAATAGGAGACGGCAGTTTGTCCCGATATGGACAGAATTTACTTACTGCAATTCGTGATAATGGACTGTTGGCAGGGAAGGTAAAAAAAACAATTGTTAGTCCGGCTATTTCTGCAGTGACATTGGCCTTTATGCTATACACCCTTTCTGACCTGGGTGGAGGAGCCAATGATTTTGATGGTTCTCCATTATTCCTGTCATTATTGAAACCAAGAGATCTTCTTGTTCCCATATTTGTAGAGGGTGAACAACTTGGATTTTGGGAGTATACCGGTGACAGGAAAATGATCAGGTTGAATTTGAGTAAGGCAAATCTGCAATCATGGATGGAGGATTCTGTCCTATGAAACTGGAGGGGATAAACAGTGGGGGTGCCTTAAATAAGATGGTCGAAGTTATAATAGAGAAGTATTATAATTACAAAAAAGAGGATATAAAAAAATGAGGACTTCCGGAATACGGATTTTCGTAAGTAGTGTACAGAATGAATTAAAGCAGGTAAGGCAGGATATTAAGGCATTTCTACTTGGGGATGCCTTTCTGCGTCGTTTCATATCTTCTGTTTTTCTTTTCGAAGATATTCCTGCTAAAGACCAACGTGCTGACAAGGTATATCTTGAGGAAGTCGAAAAGTGTGATCTTTATATAGGGATCTTTGGATATGAGTATGGGAATATGGACGAGAGAGGTATTTCTCCAACTGAATATGAATTTGATCATGCTACAAAGTGCAACAAAACACGTTTAATCTATGTCTGGGGTTCGGATGAAACCCAACGATCAGTAGAAATGAAAAATCTTATTCAAAAAGCCAGTAGTAAGCTTGTACGCAGGCGAGTTGAAGATGTACTTTCATTAAATTCAGAAGTCTATGCCAGTATCGTTGATTATCTTGACGACTCTGGTCTGCTTAGGGTCCCTCCTTTTGATGCAGCAATCTGTTCCGATGCTATACTTGCCCAAATATCAAGACCACGTATTGACTGGTTTATTGAAACTGCCAGAAAAGAAAGAGGTTTCCCTCTGGAAACAAATATTCAGACAAAAGCTTTATTTAGCCATCTAAACCTAATTGAAAATGATAGCCCCTTGAATGCAGCAATAATTCTTTTTGGAAAGAATCCGCAGCGATTCCATCGTTCTGCCGAAACAAAATGTATTTTTTGTCATGGAACAGAGTATCAACGTCCCTTTTTATCACAACAAATTTACACCGGCGATCTGTTCGAACAGGTTAATCATTCTCTTGATTTTGTCTTATCTAAAATTAATCGTTCTGTTGGAACCCGTGCAACAAGTGTTACTGCACCTATCAGTTTTGAACTGCCGCCGGATGCTATAAGAGAGGCAATTGTAAATGCTATTGCTCACAGGGATTACTATAGTAACGGTTCGGTTGAAGTTCGTTTATTTATCGATAGACTTGAAATATGGAATCCCGGTGCACTTCCCGGAAACATGACACTTGATACACTCAGAAAAGATCACTCTTCAGTACCTAATAATCCTCTAATAGCCGAGTCCCTTTATCTTGCAAAGTATATAGAAAAAGCAGGATCCGGTACTCAGATGATGATTAAAGTTTGCAGGGAAGCAAATCTTCCTGAACCGGATTTTGAAGAACGGGAAGATTTTTTTGTGGTTACCTTGTGGCGTGATTGGATGACCAGAGATGTTTTATCAAGTCTTGATCTTATTGATCGTCAAAAAAAGGCAATAGAATTTTTAAAACTTAATAATAGAATTACCAACAGTGAATATCAGAAAAATATGAAAGTCTCCAAAGCTACCACAGTACGTGATCTCGAATATCTTCAGAAGTTGAAAATTATTAAAAAGGTCGGCACGACTGGAAAAGGAACTTATTATGTAATACAAAAGAAAGGACTCATAAAGGACTCAGACGAATCATGATCACAAAGGACTCATATACGGCTCAAAGGGCTCATCTGTCAAATTGGATGGAGGATTCTGTCCTATGAAACTTGAAAGGCGTTTAGATGATATGATAAATGATTTGCTGAGTCCTGGCGGGCCCAATATAAGTACAAATCGAAATTACCCTTTTGCTATTTTTCAGTATTCTCCCCATGAGGAGTTTACTATGAGGGCAAAACTGATTGAACAGATTGATGCTCTTAGGGGGAAAGGCTGGACAATACTGAATGTTGATCTTTTTTCTACTCTCATTGAATATCTGGATGAGCAGGAAGAGGGGGATCTTATTGATGCTCTTGCAGAGGAAGAGAAGCTTCAGTATAGAGCAAACCGTAGTAATTACAGATTCCCTCTTAAGACATTACAGAATAGCCTGGATGTGTTTTTAAAGGATCAAAATGGATATCCGCGGGTTATATTAAGCAGGATTGTTCAAAAAACAGAAAATAGCGATAAAATGAAGACTGTTATCTTCCTGTCCCGTATTGGGGCTCTTTATCCATTTTACAGGACATCATCACTGCTTAGATATTTAGACACAGGGATACGTGTACCAACTATTGTACTTTATCCCGGTGAACGATTGGAACAATACTACCTCTCCTTCATGGGAGAGATGGATGCTGACAGAGATTATCGACCAAGAATTTATTAATGGATTACTAATGGAGTTAAGATGAGTAAAATTAAAGAAGTTTTTTTTAGAAACATAGAAGAAAATATAGCTCCGGTTATATATTTTCATCAACTCTCTCCTGAAGTAGCTGCCCAGGAAGTAGCTGAGTATGTTTTTACAACCCGACCAGCCTCTTTAGGAAATCAGCAGGGTGGTATTCATGAGCAAATGGTTACCTTATTAAATCAAATATCAACTGCAATCGATGAGGGACATAAACTTCCTGCTTCCTGGATTTCCGGGTTTTTCGGTTCGGGTAAATCTTCTTTTGCAAAACTCCTGGGGCTTGCTCTGGATAAAATGGAACTACCCGATGGGAAGACTATGGACCAGGCCTTGATGGAACGGGATGATACTCCGGGCTTTCAGGAACTTCGGGAAGCTATGGAGACCTTGAATGGTAAAATTCAAAGCATGGCAGTTATTTTTGATATTGGAACGGCTGCTAAAAATAATGAGAGTATTCCTCATACAATCTATCGTAATATTCTTGTGAAGTTGGGATATTCCAGTCATGATGGTGTCGCCCATTATGAGGTAGCTCTTGAAGATGAAGGACTTTACAATGAATTCCTTTCTCTATACGAAGAACAGTACAACAAACCATGGAGTAAAAAACGCAGTTCAGCCCTTGCTCCCCAACAGTTCAGGGTAATCTATAAAAGGATTTTCCCGGAACAGGATGACTTGTTGGAAACCAGTACCTTTAATCTGAATAGTTTAAGTATTAAGGATATGGTAACTAACATCAATAATGTCATAAACAGGAGAGCTCCCGGTAAAACTATATTCATAGTGGTTGATGAAGTATCCCAATACATTGCAAAGGATCAGAATAAAATGCTGGATTTACAGTCCTTTGTTTCAGAGATAGGCGGCAGGGTAAAAAGAGGAAGAAGCACTCTGTGGCTCCTGGTTACAGGGCAGGAAAAACTTGAGGAAGAGAGTAAGGATTCTGTTCTTTTTAAACTGAAAGATCGCTTTCCTCCGGAATTACGGGTCCATCTTGACAGATCAAATGTTCGTGAGATTGTAAGCAGGAGAATTCTTAAAAAGAAGACAAACTCAGAACTGGATACTTTTATTACAGATGCAAAAATGGATTCTCTTAAACTTCATGCCTATGATTGTAAGGCAATTACTAAAGATGAAGTTATTGAGCATTACCCTCTGCTTCCAGGCCATATTCCTCTGTTTATGGATATTACACAGAGTATTAGAAACAGATCGATAAGGACACAGAGCGATGCCGGGGGGGTTCGGTCTGTACTAAATAATATATGGGACCTTTTTAACAGAGATCCTGTAGCTCTAAAAGACAGAGAGTTGGGTACTCTTATGACACTGGATATGCTCTATGATATTATCGGATCCAGTATTGACAGCGATGTTCAGCTTACTCTGCATAAGGTTTTTGAAAAGATGGGGCCTGAAACCTGGGAAACCAGGGTTATTAAATCTATTGCTCTGTTAGAGATGAACGCAGAAAAAGTTTCTGTTACTGAAGCTCTCTTGTCCTCTCTTCTGTATCCCCAATTGGGTTCTCCGACTGTTAAGGATTATGTTGAGAAGGCTCTGGATAATCTTAATAAAGATAACTGGATTCATTTTCATGATAAGGATGGGTGGCATATTCAAAATAATGCCGCTCAGGACTGGAACAGACAAAAAAGTGAAATTTCCATTCCTCCGGGGCAGATTGTTGATCGTCTTATCGATCTTCAGAAAGATATTATGGCCAGTGTTAATCAGCCTACCCTGAATGAGGCAAGGTTCCCTTTGGAAGTCTTCTGGGGACTTGATCAAAAAATATCAGGGAAAAATGATCCAACCAAAGTAAGTCTCTGTTTTCACTGGATCAGCAATACCAGCAGAAGAAAAGATCTTGATACCTGGATAAACTTAAGCCGTCAGCACAAGACATATTTTCACTGGCTATCAGGTGATACCCATTCTCTGGAATCAAAGGTGAGAGACTATGAGAAATCACAACGGATGATTTCCAGGTACAAGGGGCAGGGACAGCTTCAGCCCCTATGGCAGCAATTGATATATCGGGAGCAGGCCGATAGTGATCGTCTATGGGAAGAGGTGAAAAAAGATCTTAGGCAGGTATGGCTTAAGGGAACTTTTTTCTTCGCTGGAGATTCAGTCGAGATGTCCCAGGCAGGAGCATCTTTCGACAACGTGCTTAAGGCTGAAATAGAAAAGAAGATTGGTCAGCTGTACCATAAGTTTTCCCAGGGTCATATATCCATCCCCGAGTCAGAGTACAGGCAGCTTCTGGATAAAGATACTTCCGGATTGAGTACAATTTTCTTTGAGGGGCATGATAAATTGGGAATTGCTCAAAATGATGCAGGAAAGATACTCTTTCGATGTGAAGGTCAGGTTCCTAAAGAGATATACGGGCTTCTGGAAGAACGAACCTATCAGACTGGAGATCAGTTGATAGGGGCATTTGGTGCGGCTCCCTACGGATACTCCGCTACTGTAATAAAGGCCTCTGTAATCGGCCTTCTACGGGAAGAACGTCTTCGTATTACCGATATTAAGAAGAATGAGATAACATCCATTCAGGATCCTGGAGCCAGATCTCTTTTTGAACAGCACAGAGAGTTTCTTCGATGTGAGATTGAAGTAAATAAGGATTCGTCTCTAACAGGCCGGGACAGGAACACTCTTCGTCAGTTTTTTGAAGATTCCCTTGGTCTTAAACATGTTGATGCTGATACAGATAGTCTTGCAGATTTGGTTTTTAAATATTTTCCTGAACTTAAGGACAGAATTTCTGCAATGAATGATAAGTTGGGAAGTCTCAGCTTAAGGGTGCCCCCGGAACTAAGTGATTTCAACAGAGCGTTAACGGAATGTCTTGCGAATCGTCATGTACAGAAAACTTTAGAGAGGTTTAAACGGAATCATGATACCATTTCCCGGGGAGTCTCCCGATTAAAAGAGCTTGAGGAGATTTTGAACGATGATACGGAAAGGGAACTGCGTGAGCTTCAAAATGTACTTAATAATCATGTAAAACAACTGGAACAGGTGGGAGAAGTTAGTTCTGTAGGTGATGATATTGATGGATTGTCAGATCACATGAATGGTCAAACCCCATGGAGGGTCTGGGCAGATGTAAAACCCATGGCGACTCGAATTATTAGCCTGTATGTCCGCATCCGCCTTTACTATAAAGAAAAACAGCTGGAAGCTCTTACAGAACAAATGGATCAGATTAAAATGCGTCCCGATTTTGCAGATCTGGATCCGGATAAACAGTCTGAAGTCATAAGTCTTCTTCGAAAAAGCTTTATCGATGTGGATGAAGAAGCCCTGCAGCCGACTCTCCTGCAGGTTAAGCAGACCCCCGATCGAATTAGAGAGGATTCCTCGGAAGCCCACAATCTACTGGACCAGCTTACAAATGAGGCTGAAAACGGAGACTCTTCTGAAGTAGAAGGGGATCAGCCCAGGCAGAAAATTCATACTGTACACTTAGGTCTACGGAATAAGATTATCAGCGATTCACAGGAATTGGATCATGTTCTCGGCAGGCTTAAAGAGCAGTGTATAAAAGAACTCGAAGCAGGAGCTAAGGTTAGGCTTGAAGAATGAGGGGAATTGCAGGAACCAAGGGGGCTTTTAAATCCTTAGTAAATGATATTCGGACTACCCTTTTAGATGAACTTGAACAGGCTTGTTATCAGCGATACTCCCTGAACGCAAAGGATCGAAACAAGGTAGAGCTAAGTTATCAGGAGCAGTTGGAATACGACCGGCTTTTTACATGGCTGAATGATCCCGGCAGGTTTCATCCGGACTGGAAAACAAATCTTAAGGATCTAATTAAAGAGCGGGCCTATACCCTGACAAACCGTCTTGTAATTCTAATGCAGCTGGAATGCAGGGACTTGCGAAAGGTAAAACTGATAAGTCAGGGTGTAGAGAAGTCTGCTTTTAGAACAGAGCAGGAGTTTTTTGTTGCCCTGACCAAAGGCGATGATCGTGGTTTTCACTTTATTCTCCAACAGGCATGGGATCGACTGGCTTTGGAACTGCCTGCTCTTTTTGAATACAACGAGATCCATGAGTGTATTCCTATTCCCGGGCCTACTTTGTTATGGCTGATTGATCGGCTTAATGCAGAGGGTCTGGAAGATGTCTGGATGGATGATACTACGACTGGATGGTTGTATCAGTATTGGAATGATCCTGACCGGAAGGCGGTGGATGCCAAGCTTAACAATACCTCCGGCAAGGTAGAGGCCCACGAGCTTTCGGATAAAACCCAGCTTTTTACCGAACGCTACATGGTGGAGTGGCTTGTTCAAAACTCCCTTGGTGCCCAATGGCTGGCCATCTGTGCAAAACAGGGTTGGACTCCGGTCGCTGATAAAATTATTGAAGATTTGAAAGACAGACGGGAAGAGTGGAACAGGAAGATTGATAGTAAAGAAGTTCCGGAAACTGAGGCCATGCCTGTTCACGGAAAAGAGGAGTTCTGGAAATTCTATGTTCTCCAGGAACTTGCCCCGGAAACTATCGATGCAGCACCTGTGTCCCTGGATCAGGTAAAGATTCTTGATCCTGCTATGGGGAGCGGTCACTTTCTGGTCTATGTTTTTGATTTTCTTTTTGAAATGTATCTTG